>WNFX01001231.1_pt1 | contig 56514 bp, 54 predicted proteins | sample 5400111 | NCBI WGS metagenome assembly WNFX01 (sample SAMN13153363, study PRJNA577476) | soil metagenome | isolation source: 40 cm soil or saprolite under grassland replicate 1 | place: USA:California | collected 2016-06-15
GCCAATTCACATAGCTTGGTAGAGGCAGGCTGATGCCTGCGAAATTCCGTCGTTTTGTTACTCGTACGGCTCTACAGGCCAATTGCCTATGTGGCCAAACTTTCGGTAAGTTGCGGCCAGACTTTCGGGTAATCGGCAAGGATATCGCGGCAGCGAGTTGGATTTGCGTAGCATATCGTGGCAGTGAGTCATTTCGTTGTACTTTCTCGGCAAACAGCGATTCTGATTCCAATTTCCTTGCCACGATATGCTACACCTTACCATCATATGGGTGTAAATGTTCGGGTGAAATAGGCGAAATTGGTACAATTATGCGGGCGGTCTGCTCTCGTTTGAGGAAACTTGCCGCCCCGAATAATAGGAAGATTCGTCCCATTTCATCCGAACATTTATAGTCACACCCATGAAGCTTGCTTAACAGCATGGCAGATGAGCCCGTCACGCTACGTCCCGGACACGGAGAACCAGCAAGATCGGGATAAAAGCGGAACAAGCTGGTGTCATGTTTCGACACTTCCCGTCTCTCAAGACGGTTGAGATGACTATGAGCCTGGAATAGTGTTGTGTACCTCAACGATCTCGGGTTGACCGGGGTCGAGGCCCACCTGGTGCAGGATGGGCATGAGGGTTTGCCCAAAGGCGTTAAAGGCTTCCTGCGATTCCCATACATCGACAACGCGGAGGTTGGATCCTGTTCCGAAACAGACGTGGAAGCGTCGCCCCGGTGGGGTCGCAGCCCCAGCATGTTCGAGGTGTTTGATGACCTCGTCATACTGCCTAGCATTCATGGAGGGTGGCGTAATGATCACTGTGATTGCCATAGATCTTCTCTTTCCTTTTTCTATGTTGTCATTTGGGGCAAACGAGTTTTGCCTCTCTTCCCCTTACGCTGAAATGGCTTTCCTGGATTACTACTTGGGAGATGCCAAAGAATATGGAAGAAGTGCAACTCCTGATCCAAAGGCATATATCCATGTTCTCCGACTGGACCAAACCGGGGTAGGTTACGGATTCTGAGCACCCCGATACACAAAGAGCATGAAAGAACCTGAATATGCTGCAACAAACACGGAAGCAGGGGACGAAAACTTCTTAATCGTCAGATTACAACTCTCAACTCGAAAGCACTCTGTGAAGGATATTCTGCCAGTACTTTCCTTGCGCAAGGATAGCATCGAAACAATCATGTTTCTTTGCTGGTACATTTACGCGAAAGATACAAGACAGAAGAGGTTTGGATAGAGAGCAACTCCTCTGGAAGATCGCCTTTGAACGCATGTGGCTCTTGCTTCTCAAGAGAGCAAGATTGGAGAAGTTTGGTGCGCATCCTGTATGGTATGATGAACAAGCGAGGAGGAGAGAGGCGCGAGCTTCGATTGCGGACGAGATGATCGCCATGCAGGATATGGCCTCTTCTGCAAGCTATTCCGCTCACCTTCCAATTCCCCTCCTTTGAAACGCTCACCACCTGGTGGGGTCCTCCGTTTGAGAAAACCCTGGCAAAGCTTGAACCAGAGCCAAGGCAGCGCATGCTAGAGGAAGTACGGCAAGCAGTGCGCCAGTTTGAGGGACCGCAGGAGATCGTGGCGCCAGCAGAATTGTTGTTGGGCGCAGGGATGAAATAAAGGTAGGTGTATCTATGACAAGCATTCTTTCCGATTGGGCTAAGGAGTTTCTCCGCGAAGACCATGTTGCGGTGGTAAGTACTTTGAACAAAGATGGAAGTTCCCACTTGACCACTATGTGGTATCTGCTTGCAGATGATGGCACGCTCGTCATGAGTACGCCAGGCCGCAACCAGAAAGTCAAGAATCTGCGTCGTGATCCCCGCATCGCGCTCTGTGTGGGAGATGGGACTCGCTCTGTCAGCCTCTATGGCGCCGTAACCATCAGCGAAGATCAGGCATTAGTCCGGCAGGATCTCGAGCACCTGGTAGAACGCTATGTGAAAGATGAAGGAATAAGACAGCAAGTTATTGCGACCTTAGTCCAACAGTCTCGTGTTGCTCTACGTTTCACACCAGAAAAAGTAACCGAGTTTTCAGTGTAAATGTTGGGGTTTGCGGCTAGTAGGAGAATGAACATGGGAAAAGTCATTACAAATCTCAGGCGTCCAAAGCACCATTGAGGAAACGGTCGATTGTAAGACGCTCTCGGCTTACGTCTTCCCCACTGATGAATGACCTGGACTAAAGTCGTTCGAGCATCGTGAGGACACGGCTGGTTGGATAATACATAACGCCCCTCTGCACATCATGCCATCTTTTCAATCTTTCAGAAAGGAGGGCTGATTTTGTCCCCTTTTCCTGATATGCTAAACATGTAGGCGAGATCAGGCAAGCCTCGTTTGAAGGCTATCCTGGGATACAGAAAAAAAGGGGAAGCACGTGGAATGGCGTGCGACCACCGCTTGCCTCTCATCACAACAAAGAACGCAAAGGAGAAATGCGCGTTTGGGTTCTCTACGCCAGTGACGCAAGCAGGATGGGAGGTTTCTCGCACTGTCAAGGCATATGACAAGCTGATGAACCACTTGGGCTATGAACGCTATGGTGTTCAAGGTGGCGACATCGGTGCAGGTATCTGCGGACAGCTCTGTGTTCTCGCACCTGACCGCATCATTGGTTCGCTCATCAACACCGACTCGGGGGCCATCGCAGGTCCCTTTACACCTCCGACTGATCATCTATCTGGGGACGAAAAGGCGCATCTGCAAGAATTGAAGGATCGGGTTACAGAAGGGCAGGGTTACATCCAAATCCAGTCTACCCGGCCCCAGACGCTTGCCTATGCCCTCACCGACTCGCCGATTGGTCAGTTAGCCTGGATCGTCGAAAAGTTTAAGGAGTGGACCGACCCGGCTAAAGAACTTCCTGAAGACGCTGTCGACCGCGACCAGTTGCTTACCAACGTCAGCCTCTACTGGTTCACCCGTAGTGGCGCTACTGCGGCCAACTTCATTTACGAAGCGGCACATGCTCATGCTGACTGGGGTGCGACGCATGAGGTACCAACAGGATTTGCAGTGTTTGGGAAGGACCGCCTTGTCCGGCGCGTCCTCGATCCGGAGAACAAGATGAAACATTGGTCCGAGTTCGACCAAGGCCGTCACTTCCCGGCTATGGAGGTGCCTGACCTCCTGGTCGGCGATGTGCGCGCCTTTTTTCGTCCTCTGCGCTAATCAGACCATGCGTGCGAGATGAAACAAAAGTGAGGGCCAGAATCCTGGCTCTCACGAGGTACGAAAGCAATTTTGAAATGTATTGACCCTTGCGTTTAACATTTCTTGAGCCATGACTGATCGTTCCTTTCTTCATACCGCCATTATATGAGCGCATATATAAGTAATACCATATAGGGATACTTCTGTCAACGAGCAAGGACTGCTACAATTCGAGGAATTCCAGCAGAGGATAAGAAGAGCATGGTACGGGTACGTTTACGAGTCAAAGAAATTGCCAAAGAGAAAGGCATCAGCATGGGCAAATTACAGAGAGATGCTGACCTGGCCTATAACACAGTGAGAAGAATATTCAAAGACCCCTACTATATCACCACTACCGATACCTTGGCCAAATTAGCCGAAGCCCTGGGTGTGCATATCGCTGATTTAATTGAAGAGGTACCAGATGAGGAATGAGCATTCTGTTTTGCCTATAAGGTCAAGGAAAGCAGCATGTTTAGACCGAAAGGAGAGGGAAAAAGAACCCATGAATGAGAATAGACCCGAAGCAAAGTTCGATCAAGAGATGCGCGACACGTACACAAAAGCGGCCAAGGAGATACGCTACCATGCAACCGCCTTTCTCCACATGATGAACGAGCATGGAGGCGTACAAACGGCTAAATTGCTGCTCCAATCAAATGAGATATCTGATGGCTTCACAAAACTGTGGCAAGAGGGCAAGCTGGATATATCAGCTGAAGCTTTTACACCAGTAGAACAATAAGAAAGGGTCAATTCTATGACAAAGATTATCACTGCTGGCCGCACTGATCTGAAAGACTATTTTGAGAAAAGCGGTAACTTTAGTGGAGCAAAACTCGCCCACACTCCATTTCTTGTTTTTCCTGAAGAAGAAGGCGCAATCCGCGTGCGAATTGTGGATAGCGCGGACCAGTTGCTTTCGTTCCCTGATGAAACGCCAGTGATGGGACAATGGCAAGGCAATTATCATAGTGACTTTTTTCAATTCACTGTTGGCGATTACCGACCATATGCCAATGAGAAAAGGAAACAATGGGAAAAACTTCTGCTATCGGCTCGGAATGTCATAAAGAAAGGTAACTACTCAGGTACTCCATGCGACCAGTAGAGGAGTTCTCTTCGCTTTTTCATAAGGGCATAGATCGGACTGCTCAAACAACGGATACAAATGATACATCTGATACAAACGATACAAACGACTCTATCGTCCTGAATCGCGAGCACTTCAGATGATTGGTTTTGAGACTCATTTCAGTCCTTTTCAGTAGAAAGACGGTACCTCCTAAAATACAACCAAACAATTGCCATAACCCTCCCGATCAGTTATACTAGCCACGTTCTCAATACACTCTATAAACGAATCCTCTTTCTCATTACATATACAGGTTAGTAAGGAAAAGCACTGACCAAGCGAGAGAAGACCAGGAACTAGGCAGAGGTATTTTGTGACCGAAACTCCTGCCGCTCTTGCTTATTGTGAGCCGGACGCTGGTTTCCCTTTCCTGCTTTAAGCAAGCGAGCTCACTTAAAGTGATATTGGTGGCGAATTCAAAAAAATGAGCGAGGACTATACTTAGAGAAGCTCAGAATCATGCTCAGTTTTACAATTCTCCACCAATATCAAAGTGGGGGAGAGCCCGTCCGAGAGGAACAAAAACACTTTAGGAACTTGATTTCAGAAATCCGTATCCTAAAAGTTCTTATTCTTATCGTTTTAATGGTGACGAATTGGGTAGAAGCTCTCCTCGATGCCAAATTAGTCTGAACGCTAACGCGTTATCATTGCCGGAAATGTAGGAGAGAAGAGGATTGCTCTTTCTCATAAGAAGCGAACGTACAAGTACAAGCAGTACGTTGGGATTGTCAAGAACCAACGCAAAAGATGGGCAAGCCGATTCGGAATGGCATGCACTCCACTTCAAGGAACGCCAAATAGAAGAACTCATGGTTCGCGTATTTTCCGGGCAGTTCTAAAGAATTGTCCCCCAAGCTACGCGTGTTTCAGGCCGAAAGATCGAACAGGTGTACTTCTTTTGCCCATAGGTTCGAATGAATTGCTCCGAAAGGTCCGTGTTTCGAGTCGTAGAAGAGCAATTAGGCCCTACTTCGACAGAAATTGCTTGACCTTGGTTCAAGCCATCGTCACCAAGTGGGGAAAAAGCACCGTGATTTCGCCGTTTTTTGCCCCAAAGTGGGGAAGACAATTCATTTTATGGCCTAAAAAATGAGCGAACCGTGAGGAAGAGCATAAGGGGGTAGCAATTATGAGTACAACTCGCACGGTTTCTAGTAAGCCCTTTCCTCACAAGTCCCATTTATACTTGGCAGGGCTTGTACTCAGCGGATCTTTGATTCCTGTTCCTATTGTAGCTACTATATTCACCGCAGCAATTTATATCGCCCAGTTCCCGATATTGGCACTCCCTCTCCTATCCCCTTGGATAGCACCCAATTGGTTGGCTATCCTCGCTGGTTTCGCAATCACGCTGGTCTTTTGGCTTCTCCTGGCTCTCTTCTTCAGAAATTTTACCTCCATGGAGAGTGCCAATCCAGTGAGTGCAAGCCATCTCAAGAGCCATTTCTTGAGCTTACGTGCTGGTTTTGATGCTTTGAATGCGCTCAATGACAATGGCAATGCTCTTCCGAAAGAGCGTCTCTATTGCTCTCGAATCGCTCATGCCCAAGTGAAGGCGTATCTTGAGGAAATCGAAAGGATTCTTGCTCGCAAAGATACGCGTTGGATTGCAGGCACTGGCTACCTCCAAGTGTGGCTTCTCATGCACCGAGCAGAAGAAGCCATGATCATGCTTGAACCACGGGAAGAGGTGATCAAAGAGGCCATCTATGATGAAATGTGTCTCACTGGTTCTAGCATCCCTGCATGGGCTAGTGCCCTCAAAAAGCTGGAGCTAGCGGTTAAGAACCTCAGTGCATCAGCCACACAATATCTGGATCATACAGATAATCAGGACAGACAAAATGTTACATCGAACTCCAAGGGCCTGAATAGTGCGACTTTCAATGAAACACCGTTGGTGGTGGCCAAAAACGTGGGAAGTCCTACGGCAGCTGAAATGGCTAAAACTACAGATGAGAAGAACCTGACTACCGAGGGAACATCAAGAGTGACAGCTCAAGGCCCAAGTGTTGCCACAACGAACGGAACGCCGAAAGTAGCAAACGAGGACTCCAGTGATGCCTCTGTCAGCGCACCATCAATACAGACAGTCCAAGCTCCTAGCAGTGTTGCCACGAGTGAAAGGCCGGCTGCGCATGTCATCGCAGAGATGGAGGCTCGTAACGCACTACGTGATGCCAGGCGGACGATAAATGAGTATCGTGCCCATTTGTGGGAAGGGTTGGTCACTGGTCGTAATCTACTGATGGGGACGGCACTAATCACCGGGCTTCTTACCTATGTATTGTTTTGTTTTGCGATCATTGCAGGTGCCTCTCCCATAACCATCACAGCTGCAACAGTCTTCTACTTAGTGGGAGCACTAATCGGGCTCTTTAATCGGCTGTACGACGAGTCAAAAGTGGATATCGCTTCCGATGACTATAATCTGACCTTGGCGCGTATCATCGTCACGCCTGTACTCTCTGGTATAACTGGTGCGGTCGGGGTACTCCTCACAACCCTGTTATCGCTTACGCTTTTAAAGTCAGCCCTTCCGCAGAACTTAGGTACAGCGGCTCCACAGCTTGGGCTTGAAGATAGCTTTAACCTTCAGCGCAATTCGCTTGGCATTCTCATTGCAGCGGCATTTGCTCTGACTCCAAACCTACTCATCAATACTCTGAAAAAGAAGGCAAACGATTTTTCAGCCCAACTGCGAAATACCGGCGCTTCAAACCAAGCAACTTCTAGTGATCAATCAAAGTCTGGCAATAAGCCATGATGCCAATTGAGGGTTTTATAGACTTTTTCTGGTTGTGGTGCAAAAACTCGTGACGAAACGCAGCAAGCAGGCACACTTAATGTGGGGAAGAGCCGCGTTTGCCATGCCGTACCCCCTTGCTCAAGAGAATGGTTCCATTGCGTGCAACAAGCACGCTACCGTTAAACTTCAGGACTTTGGCCTCAGACGTAAGAAAGGCATCCATCTTCGAGAAGAGCGAGGGAGGTTGCTGCGACTGAACTCCTTGCATGCTGGTGGTACATGCACTCAGCAGAAGGATCAGGCAGAGGAACGTCATTGCCCCTGCAAGCACCTGCTGCAGGGAACGTGGAGAGAATAGGCGCATGGCAGGGCTCCTCCCTTATCCATCCTATGAACAAATGGGTGTCGTGCATGTTACAGGGTATGCAATGCTGACAGGTCATCTCAACTCCGATTCATCACTCTCTAAACGATGTGGATTTCAACTTTTGGAGTACGAATTTCTCACACGTGTGAGCTATGCATCGAGTGTCTCAGCCTTGCGCTCTTTGAGCAGTATCACGAACTCCTGACTCAACAGATCTCATTCTACATCAAGCAAGCAGTATTCACTAAATGTAAGGATGAGCCCCGCTTTCATGAGCAAAAACACCTAACTCCATCCTTGCGACGTACAACACATCAATGCCACATATCTCTGCCACAGCATTCAATGAAAGATGGTGCTTCATGCGAAGTTTCAACATTTCCTGGGCCATGTTTCATTATCCTTCTTTGTCAATTAACTTACAAGTATATACTTAGAAATATATACTAGCTATGATAGTTTTGTCAACCGTGATACTCTGCTACAATCCCATCTATCATAAAGAAGGATGTGACCACACCATGCTGCGTCTCAGAGTCAAGGAAGTTGCCCAATCCAAAGGCTTTAGTATGGGTGAATTATCCAGAAAATCGAATGTAGCATACAACACGATCAAAGGCATTTATCGGGAACCCTTGCGAGAAGTTACTTCTACCACATTGAATAAGATTGCCAAGGCTCTCGGAGTGCCTGTAACTGAGTTGATTGAGGATATGCCGGAAGAGGATGCCACAGGAGACAAAAGCTAGCTTAAGCTACTGGAAGCAAGGTAAAAGTCTAGATTGAAGGAGTGATAGGGTGACATTGGATATCAAAAGTACTCGCGATCATTTGCAGGCATTAGACTATAAAGCGTTATTTATTGAAGACCTCGGGTGGAGCCGACCGTTACAGACAAAGTCTCTCAGCATTGTTCCTCCACATAGCGCACAGACATTTATATTACGGGAAATTGCACAACTGGCAGGTGTTGCCATTTTAGAAATTCAGCCTCAAGCTGAAGATGGTAAGATACCGGATGCCAGCATTCGCGAAAAGCTGCACCATGAAGTTTCGGGCCACTATCATGAAAACCTGTTGATTTTTCTGGATGCTCAGCGCACACAAAGTCTGTGGTATTGGATCAAGCGTGAGGGCAATAAAACATATGTTCGTGATCATCTGTACGTGAAAGGACAACCCGGTGACCTCTCACTCAGCAAGCTTGAGAGTATGGTATTTGAAATTGGCGACCTGGAAGAGGCTGGCAATGCTCCCGATGTGATAAAAGTCGCGGCAAGGCTCAAAGATGCGCTGGATGTGGAGCGAGTAACGAAGAAGTTCTTTGAAGAATATAGAGAGGAGCATTTCAACTTTCAGGAGCAGATTCGTGGTATTGAGGATGAGCGTGATCGTCGCTGGTATGCCTCTGTACTGCTCAACCGTTTAATGTTTATTTATTTCCTGCAACGCAAATTATTTCTTGACCATGGCAAGGCAGACTATCTTCAGGATAAGTTAGCAGAGAGCCGCAAACGTGGTCCAGATCGTTACTATAGTGAATTTCTTGATCTCCTCTTCTTTGAAGGGTTTGCCAAACCTGAAGGTGAACGTAGTGAGGAAGCTAAAAAACTGCTTGGGAAAGTGGTCTATCTGAATGGTGGTCTCTTTCTGCAACATCCTATCGAGAAACGCTGGCCGAATATTCAGATACCTGATGAGGCTTTTGAAAAGCTGCTCTCGCTCTTCGCTCGCTACTCCTGGAATCTGGACGATACTCCTGGTGGTCAGGACAACGAAATTAGCCCGCATATTCTTGGCTACATCTTTGAGAAGTATATTAATCAGAAGTCATCTGGGGCGTACTATACTCGTCCAGAAATCACTGAGTATCTTTGCGAACACACCATCTATAAGCTTATTTTGGAACGCATCAATGCTCTGCATACACTGTCCATTCCTGGTGTGACTCGCAGACGCCACTTTGACACGCTCGAAGAATTGTTGGTCAACCTCGACGCGGAACTCTGTCGCGAATTGCTTGATATTCTGCCTACCATTGCCATTCTTGATCCAGCCTGCGGTTCGGGCGCGTTTCTGGTTTCGGCAATGAATACACTGACCAAAATCTACGGAGCCATCACGGGCAAGATCGATTATGTACATGACACCAACCTGGCCCTCTGGCGTGAACGGGCGCGTAAAGAGCATAAAAGTCTGAACTACTACATCAAAAAGAAAATTATCACTGAGAACCTCTTTGGAGTAGACCTGATGGAAGAGGGAACAGAAATTGCCAAGTTGCGCCTCTTCCTTGCCCTGGTCTCTTCAGCGCAGTCTGTTGACCAATTAGAGCCATTGCCCAATATTGATTTCAACATTCTGCCGGGGAACTCGCTCATTGGGCTGCTGCATGTCAATGCGGAAATCTACAATAAGCGTCTCGCCCAACTTAACCTCTTCCAGAAACGCTTTGAAGAGGTGGTAGCAGAGAAAAACCAGCGCATTCGTGACTACAAAGACGCCTCAACCTACACCAAAGATTTACGCGACCTGCGCGATAGTATTCACGCTCTCCGTCATGAGGCTATTGCTAATCTCAACGAGCTATTGCTGGATGAGTTCAAACAGCTTGCTATCAAGTACGAACAGGCGACATGGGATAGCAGTAAGCAAACTGATGGGAGACCAACCAAGCGAGCAGTCACTATGCAAGATATTGCTCATCTCCAACCGTTTCACTGGGGCTATGAATTTGACAAAGTAATGGAACGCGGCGGCTTCGATATCATTATCACCAATCCACCATGGGAGGCTCTCAAACCACAGGCCAAAGAGTTCTTTGCCCTGCACTCCGATCTGGTCAGCAAAAATAAAATGCGCATTGAAGACTTTGAGAAAGAACGGAACAAGCTGCTTCAAGATGCTGAAACTCGCAATGCATGGTTAAGCTACCAGAACAGTTTCCCCTATCAAAGTCTCTACTTCCGCGCTACGTCTCAGTATGAGAACCAAATTTCAACCGTGAATGGTAAAAAGCAAGGGACAGATATCAATCTCTATAAGCTCTTCACCGAACAGTGCTACAACCTCTTACGTGAAGGTGGAGAGTGTGGTATCGTCATCCCCAGTGGCATCTATACTGATCTTGGAGCCAAACAACTCCGCGAGTTGCTGTTTAACAAGACGCAGATAACAGGGTTGTTCTGTTTCGAGAATCGCAAAGGCATCTTTGAAAATGTTGATAGTCGCTTCAAATTTGTGGTGCTGACCTATGAGAAGGGAGGACAGACAGAAACATTTCCTACTGCCTTCATGCGCCACCATGTTGCGGAATTGGAACGTTTCCCCAAAACAGGGGCGTTGGAGATGTCAGTTGAACTTATCCATCGCGTCTCTCCGGATTCGCTGTCAGTGATGGAGTTTAAGAATAAGATTGATGTTGAAATTGCTCAGAAAATGTTGAAGTATCCCCTTTTGGGAGAGAAGCTTGCAGATACATGGAACCTAGTACTTGCCAACGAATTCCATATGACCAACGATAGTCACCTGTTTAGGAATGAGCCAGGGCCAGGTCGCTTGCCGCTTTATGAAGGTAAGATGATACATCAGTTTACAATTGAGTGGAGCAAGCCGCGTTATTGGGTGGATGAAAAAGAGGGGCGTGCCGCTGTATTGGGTAGGAAATCCGATATAGGACAAAGGTTAGATTACCAAGTTTATCGTTTGGGATTTCGAGACATAGCAAGGAACACGGATCAACGAACATTGATTTCAACAGTTATCCCACCTGCATTTCATGGCAATAAATTACCAACAGTGAAATCAGTAGATGAAAATAGGAATTGCCTTCTATCCAATCAACAACAACTATTTTTGTGTGCTATATGGAATAGTTTGACCGTTGATTGGTTACTACGGACTAAGGTAACGACGACCATAAATTTCTTCTACATCTACCAACTCCCTGTCCCACGTCTCCCAGAGCAAGATGTCGCATTCAGGATGATTGTAGAGCGCACAGCAAAACTTATCTGTACATCACCAGAGTTTCAGGAGTTGTGGGAGTCGGTCATATCTAGCTCAGTATGGCGGCAAAGTGTAGTCGCTAGTGATCAAGAGGAACAAGCCCAACTACGGGCTGAACTTGATGGTATCATTGCTCATCTGTACGGGCTGACCGAGGAAGAGTTCGGTTATATTCTTGGCACTTTCCCTCTAGTTGACCAGAGCGTAAAAGAGGCTGCATTGGAGGCATATCGTCAATTTGCGCTTGAGCCTGAGAATCTGGCAATTGCTGAACTGATTGCGAAGGGTGAGAACGATAGGGTAGAGTTCAAGGTAGCGGCTTGTTGGAATGTGAGGCAGAATAGGAAAGACGATATGATGGTACAGAATGTTATTCAGGAAGTGGCAGCATTTCTGAATAGTAGAGAAGGTGGTACGGTGCTGGTTGGTGTTGAGGATGATAGGACGATTGTAGGGCTGGCTGATGACTATAGAGTCGCTAATATTCAGAAGCAGAATCGGGATCGTTACCAACTGTTTTTGCTGGATAACCTGAAAAATAATCTGGAGAGTAACTGTAGCTTGCTCTATAAGATTTCGTTCGGGACTATTCAGGGAAAAGATGTGTGTAGAATCGATGTTACGCCTGCTAGTGAGGCGGTGTATGTGAAGGGCGGTGACTTTTATATACGTGAGGGGAACAGGAAACGTAAGTTGACAGCAAGAGAGACGGTTACGTATATAAAGCAACGGTGGGGATAGAAAAGTCAGAGTACACCTTTTGTTATCAAATACTGCTTTCACCGCCCCTTGAATAAGATATATCCTAACAACAATGCTGCTGCAGCCAAAGCCCCACCAATAAGCACAGTCAACCGCTTGCTCTCCTCCATACCATGATCAGGCAATGCAGAGGAAGTAGCGTTCCCAATAAGCACATTATCTCTTGCTTCCTGAATTTGAGTTGGGATATCAAATGGTGGCATTGTTTTCACTTTAAGGTACTTACTTTCATCGTCCTCAACTTTCAAATTCAAGGATTGCGAGGAATATGTTTTGGGAGTATTAGCAATGCTCTCCCAGAATAGCCTAAAGGTATCTTGCATACGGTGGTGAATAAAGTTAAAGTTATCATCGGTAATACATACATCTAACCCAACCCCTTCCAAAACTAATCCTTCTGTCAAGTAGATTGGTCTGTAGTGCTGATCGTACAATAGTTCTTTTGACCTCAGACCCAAATGTCGTTCTGTCGCTAATACGACACGGAAAATAAGTGTAACATCTCCTCTTCTCAAACCACGCATCTGGCGATACACTACCCATCCTCGATCAGTCACACCTGTGCCTCCCGAGGCTTCTGTGAGAATATCTGATAGATCGACATCACAAAGAAATTGAGGTGCGACAACTGCTCTATATTCATAGGTCTTGTTACGGCTTATGAGAAAAGGCCATCCTTGTATGTTCATGAGTTCCTCTTTCTCTAAGAAAGAAGCGAGTCTGAAAATTCGTATTCGAGCTTCCAAACTAAGTGCATACAACTTTTAGCAGCAGAGTCAACTGCATCTTGCAGATTCTCAATTGCTTCTAAAGATTGTTCTTGCTCTTTGCGCATTTGTTTAATACGCCGTCTTTTCTTCCCTGCGCTCTCATGAATGCGCTCGACGAAATCAAGTAACCGATCGAGAGCAATAGTTCCTCCTATTAGATATGGGTGAGTGGGAATACTTTGAAGAAATTGAGCTGTACCTCCAGTAAGCATTATTAAGAGCCTCCACGAAATTCGTCGGGCTAAAAAAGATGGCACAGTTTGAGACTCTCTCAATTTCGCAATTTGTTGTTTTAATCTATACGCAAATTGATCAACTAAAATACAAGCAAGAGGAACTTCAACATTAAAAGGTTCTGGGCTTTTCCCAGATACTTTCTCCATTTTACCATTAGGTTGCCGTTTAGCAAATCCCTTACCAACAGCACTGACGGGTATAAGCCGAACAATGCGATTTTTTTGACTGGCTGTAACATTCCTAAAGTCTTTATTTGCTAGCAAACAACCTTTTACGGTTTTCAGTGAATAGTCTGGTTCCAAGATATCCCATTTGGTAATTACAAAATGTATAGGAGCATTACTATATGACAAGCTCTGAAAGATATTGATAAGATCACGGTCAAAAAAGTCTTCGGAGCCCTGCTTTTCTTGTAGGAGATCGAAGAGCTTCTCACCATCAAGAATAACCAGTAGTACATCCGCCGCCCGAATATGCTCTACCAACATCTTGTACGGAATTGAACTCGGCTCCAACAATTTTCCGCCAGCATAATCAAGGTAAGAGATTTGCAACACAGTATACGATGCTCTAACTATACAGTTGAACTCCCATTCTGATATGTTATCTGTTCCCGGAAGCCATTTTCCCTTTATTATAGAATCATATCTCCGGTTAAGCTCTTCTTGATTTTCAAATGTAGTGCGAAGAGTAAAATTAATATCCGGGTTAGGCATAGAAAGTTTGCGAAACATGCTTGCTAGAAATGTTGTCTTACCTGCATTCGGTGGTCCTAATACAACAACCTTATACGTGTATGGCACTAAGCTCTTCTGCTCTATTGTTCCGCTCATTCTTTTTGTCTTTCCTTAAAAACTATTGAACTACCCAGTGGTAAGTTCAGTTTAATTTTGACAAACTGCCGGTACTCATATGATTTCCCACACCGTATAAGACGTAGCATATTTGTCAAAACCAAACTGAATTAACCACTAACTTCGATCGATGCTATATAGTATTTTCTCATACGCCTAATTTTATCAGACAGCACCTTCCTTTGCTGTCTGACTTCTTGGATTCAGTATAATTCTGGAAGACATTTGATCGTCACCATGCCGACAACCCAAGCGAACACAATATAATCGGCTCCTGCGCCTTAGCCTCTTCGTTGATAATGCATAGGCGGTCTTCGTCGCGAAGGGCCAGGACGAGATTGACCAGTCGTTCATCGGTGATACCGGTTTTGAACTGGCGGTTGAGGGTGTCAATAGCGGATTGGCGCAAAGGATAGCGGTATATCTCGTCGATGGCTTTACGCAGCTCTTCAGTATCGAAGAGGGTTCCCTGCATGATTTCTACGTAGCGTTTGAGGCGTTCATAGGTGCGGAAACGAGCACCAGATGGTCGTCCTAATTGGCCGCCTGCCGACTTTTCTTCGGAGACGATCAGTTCAACACCCTTCTGTACCAACTCATGATGGCAGCTCTGGCGAGGGAGCGATGGTGTGCCGGGCGCACATTCAGCCGCTTTGAGGATAGCAAGCTGCGATTCCGTCACACTGCAACTATCCTTGTTCACCCAGACCAGTGAGTCATTGCCTTCGGCGGTACGCATATAGACCAGGACGCCTTCTGGCTCTTTCGGTGTGGGCTTATGGAATTTGGTAGAGTAGACAACGGGTGGTAGCTCTTGTATCAGTTTTTGCAGGCTTGGATTGTCTTTGGTGGCGTTCTTCCAGATTTGATAAGCGTAGGATACCAGGTCTACCTCACCATCCACATCACCATCGAGCAGGCCAGCTTTTTCGTTGTAGAGGTCAACAACGACCTGATCGTCCATATCGTCTTCAAAGAAGGCTTCATCCGTGCCGACGACCTCAGCATTTTGGCGTAGGCGGCTGCGGATACGTTCACGCAAGCGGATGATGCGCTCGACACCCTTGGCTGGCAGGAAGGTATAGCAAAAAATATCTTCGGACTGTTGGCCGATCCGGTCTACACGGCCTGCCCGTTGGATCAGCCGAATAATGGCCCACGGCAGGTCATAGTTCACCACAATCGAGCAATCCTGAAGGTTCTGGCCTTCACTGAGGATATCAGTCGCAATCAGTACACGTAATTCGTTGGATGGCTCCACTTGGTTACGTTTGTTGTTACTGATCGGGCTGAACCGCCACACAATATCTGTTGGGTCAAGGGATTGACCTGTGACGCCTGCAACTTGTGAGAGGCCGTGTGCCTGCAGCTGCGTTTCCAGGTAACGCACCGTATCAGCGTACTGTGTGAAGATAAGGACTTTCTCATTGGGATGCGTGATGGTCAGCAGGTCGATCAGGCAACTGAGCTTGGTATCTCTGGTTGCCTGCCAAGTGCTGCTTGTCTGTAATATTTTAAGCAGTGCCAGCGCATCGGCTGAGAGGTCTCGAGCAAGCTTTTTGAGAAAAAGATTAGGACGTAACCACTTGAAGCGATTTTTATACTGTGTGGCATACTCAGCATAGACTTCGGCAGCCCGACATTGAAAATCTGCTTCGCTTTTCAACGTCCGTATTCCAAAGTGTTTGTCAAGGTTACTGACCCCATTCTCATCGTCAAGCACTGTATCGGTAACGGCCAAGGCATCTGTATCCTCATCATTGATGCGGGTATTAAGCAGACCAACGTCCTGCGTCCCTATGGGTAATAGCAGTTCCTGTTTGATCGCATGCAGGAAAATATAGTTGCGTAAAATATGCCGTTCAAGGGATTCAATGAATACGGAGCCGCTACTTTCCAATCGCTTAAACAGGTTGGTACGGCAGAAGCCCATCAGTCGCTTGCCTGCACGCGAAAGGTCGTCCAGCACTTTTGCCTCTGTGGAGATGGGCGGATCTTTTGGCTTGGTAGCGACATAGTTGCCGAGTCCGTAACGTGGGAGATTCAGGCTATTGATAGTTTCAACCACATTCTCTGTGTAGAGTTGCCTATACGGGTCATCATGGCTGGCCGTGCTGAACTTGACGGTCTTGGGTACTCGTGTAGGAAAATACGAGCGCGTGCCATCGCTAAATTTCAAATACTTGCGGCCATTGGTAGTATCAAGTTCAGCATAGTTATCCTGAATGAAGGTACGAGTACGGCGCACCATATACAAACGCATCAGTTCGCGCCAGTCATCGGCATAGGGACTCTTTTCAAAAGCCTTGAGGGATTGGACAGGGCATTGATGTTTACTGAAAAACGTGGTTTCGCCTACCTCACGCAGCAGTTGTTCAGGTCGAATACCCAGATTTTTGTCCTCTGGAATAAACAGCCGCAACTGACTTGAGAGATCGGTATACTCCTTGTTGTAGGGCGTAGCGGAAAGCAAAATAACTTTGCTCTCATTTTTCTCAATGTAGTCATGAATGACTTTGTAGCGTTTGCCCTCACGATTGCGTAGATTATGGCTTTCGTCTATCAATACCAGACGATACCGTCGCATATCTGGCAATTCACGACTGACTTGACTGATTGAGAGTATTCTGGCACGCAAGCGATATTGCGCCGCGTAGTCTTCCCACATTTTGACGAGGTTCTTGGGACAAATAATCAGTGTTTCCAGGAAGTAGTCATCCTCGAAGATACGCGCCAGAGCGGTAGCCATCAGTGTTTTGCCCAAACCAACCACATCACCTATGAGCACTCCGCCTCGCTTGTTCAGATGGTGTGCGGCGATTTTGACAGCTGCCTTCTGGAAATCGAAGAGTTTGTCACCGAAATCGCGAGGGATATTGAACTCGGCCAGTCCTGCACGAGCTTCCTGTGACAGATGGTAGGCCATCTTGACATAGATATGGTACGGAGAAAGGGGAGTTTCACGCGCCCAGCTTTCCTCAATGATCGTCACCAACTCTTTTGAAATATCCAGACACCAGCGATCCTTCCAACGCTCTTCAAACCATCGGGCCAGTTTCTCACAAGCGTCGTGATCGAGTACATCAACGTTTAGCTCGCCTTGATGGGAGAGACCAGAAAAGGTGAGGTTGCTACTTCCCAGATAGCCTGTAATGGGATTGGTGCGATCAGAGCGAAAGAGCAGGTATAATTTGGCATGGAGCAGGTGGCGCAGGTATAACTTGACGACTACCTTTCCCGCCTTAATCTGTGCCACCAGACGTCGCAACCCGGCTTCATCTGCATTCGTTGGTACGCCTGCGGCCAGCTGGCTACGAAACTCCTCAGCCAAACGTTTTTTGAGGCGCAGAGCAGTCTGATTGTCCATACCTTCGTCGGTTTCAGTGATACTGAGGGCTGCACGTAACTCATCTTCGGGCAACTTCTGCATACCAACCAGCAGACGGCAGCATTGTCCATCTTCCCCAGACCAACGCTCTATATAGGAGTCGATCTGTTTCCAGCCACGCATATTGAAGTAACCAACACAAAAATCAGCCCGCTCCGCTACCTCAAGGGTATCCTGTAGAGCCGGCAATAGTTTCTGTTCAATGTTGTCAAATATACGCGGCATAGTACTGGCCTTTCACTTACTCCGCCATTCCAAAAGACAACAGATACGAGAAGCGGAGCAGTATTAAGGTCATTGTAGCAAAAGTGTCAAGAAGAAATGCCTTCATCCTCTTTCTTTGTTGGTATATTATTCCTCCCTTTCCCATACCGCTCATAATTCATCCTAAACAACTCCACCGCTCCTGCCACATCTTCCGATCCCCTAATGTAATAACTCACCCACCCTGTCTCTGGCAGAACATGATGCAGCGAAGCTTTGCCTGCCGCCACCAGTTCCTCTCTGGTCTTCACGGAAAAGGGGAGATCGGCTTGTCGATTACCGTGTAAGTGCCCTAACTCGTGGCCGTTGAGGCGGAATTCGAGGCCGCCGAAGCGGTGCGGCTGGGCGGTGACGCCAGGCCAGGAGAGCAATTCGTGTGAGATTTGTTCGGCGATGCTGGTCATGATAGTATGTTCCTTTGAGCTGGTCTGTTGGGTATTGATGTATAGAAGAACATTTGCGAAGAGTGGGCTATTCCCTGAGAAGAGGCAGCAGTAATGTGAAGCAAGAACAAATCGTAGCCGAGGTCGAACGCCGTCTCTCAGTCATAAGCCAGCTAGGAGCAACAGTCGAGGCCAATCTCAAACGTGCAGAGCGACTACGTCAAAGTATTCTACGTGAGGCGTTTGCGGGGCGACTCGTACCGCAAGACCCGAATGATGAGCCAGCGAGCGTGTTGTTGGAGCGTATTCGTAGTGAGCGGAGCGAACAAAGCAATGGGCGGAAGAATGACAGAGGCGCAAGCAAGAGCAGCAGGGGCCGTGTTGTGAAGGTGCCTGAACCTGAAACGATGGATGTGACGAGAGTGGAGCAGGTGGAGTTGTGGGAGAATGTTGGGAATTGATGTGATTGGTATGAAGCCAGCAAAGGGTTAGTAGGGCGACCCTGGTGGTCACTTCCAGGAACACTTACATACACCCATCTGCAACTTCCAAAGGCGACGAGCGTATGTTCTAAGAACGCGATATATCGTATTAGTGACAAAGGAGACATAAGCATGACACAAAATACCACAACGCAATTGCCTATTGGATATTGGCTCAAGCATGCTGATGAGATTATTACAAAGCATGTCAATCAGGTGCTCAGCGATCATGGCTGTACCTCGAAGTAATACTTGGCCGTATTACTGACCAATATAATGACCGCATACACGCTTGAAGTGGCTTCTTGCCTTGATAGTTGGCTCTTGCCTCCATTTCGGCGAGACACATATCCTGACCACGAGTTCTCTTCTCCTTTGTGGCACGCTCTCCAGCGTATGCTTCTCGCCTCAAGCGAACTCGAAGGTCAGGATATGCGTCATTTTGGCCAATAGCGTGTCGCGACATGCAAGAAGGCATATGGCAAGAATGCGTGAGATTGGGTCCGTTACTACTCGACCCCCTGACAGACCCGACATATTGCTCACTCCAAACGCGGCCCGATAGCCTGATCAAAGGGACTTTAATTGAGCCTCTTGAACCAGCTAGCAATGGCCTGACCCAGCTCATCAGGAGAATCCTCCTGAAGGAAGTGGATCCCACGCACGGTGACCTCGGTCTGCGCGGGTCAGCCCTGACAGAACTCGCGCGAAGATCCGGTGAGAGAGCCTCCAGGGTCCCCATTCACTAAGAGCTTTGGGACCGTGCTGTGTGAAAGCCACTCACTATATGCCTTGGTGATCTCGGCTACGTCGGCGGGCTCTCCATCAAGAGGAATCTGGCGTGGAATGGTGAGTGTTGGTCGGCGTCCTTCGCCCGGTTCGGCAAAGGGGCGGCGATAGTGCTCCATCTCTTCAGTGGTCAGGGTACGAAGTGTCGTACGGGGTAGCATGTTTTCCACAAAGAAATTTTGCTCCAGGACCAGCTTTTCTCCGGCAGGTGAACGCAGCGCCTGGAACAGGGCGCGGACCTGCTCGTCCCACTCAGCCCAGAGACGTGGTCTCACACTCGTCTCCATATAGGTGATGCCTTTGACTGCACGGCGGTGACGATTGGCCCAATCGAAACCAAGAGGACCTCCCCAGTCATGGACAACAAGCGTGACCCGTTCGTGTACGCTCAGTCCTTCGAGCAAGGCATCCAGGTAACGGCGGTGCTCGACGAAGGTATAGGATCCGGGACCGCTGTTGGGTAGCTTCTCCGAGTCGCCCATGCCGATGAGATCGGGCGCAATGCAACGCCCAAGTTCCTCCATGTAAGGAATCACATTGCGCCAGAGATAGGATGAGGAGGGATTGCCATGCAGGAACATAATAGGATCACCGGAGCCTACCTCTACATAGGCCATTTCCCGCCCCAGGACGTTCATACGCTTCTTCTCGTAAGGGAATTTTGCGCTGATCATGATACTTTTCGACCTTTCTTTTCTGAAGGCTTGCTCTCTCCAGACCCGACTCTTTCCTTGTCTTTGAGGTCGAGACAGAAGCCCCCCTCTTCTTCTGGGGGAGCAGTGCCTGGCTCTCATAAAGCAAGATGGGGTCACGTTTGTGGCTGGAAGAGAATCTCCTAGAAGCCCAGATTTTGCTTGATCAGGATGATGGTGATGCGACCGGGGAGATGCTCCCCGTTGACGATCAAGAGCTCGTTGATGGCGCTGCCCTGGCCGTACACCTGACGCGTGCGCGCATCCTCCAAGGGAAATCAATATTCCTGGATTCGACGAAAACCCTCATCCAGGGTACGCACGAGAACCGACGTATTCTCTACTTTGCTGGTAGTGTACGAGATCGCGGCAGAAATCGCCAGAAATGGACGCAAAAAGTGTCCATTCTGACTGATATCGTGGCCAAACACCTGAAGAGAAAACACCTTTTACAAACAGGAGTCAGAGCGCAAACAGGTCTGCACTTTGAGGCGTTTTATGTGTCGTGGATTTGCCCAACAAAGAAGTATTTCCTGAAACAAGTAAGGCAAGATTTATGTCAAAAGGTGGATTCGGCGGTCAAGAACTATGTCCAGTTACAATGGCTTTACCCGTTTTCATTGGCAGGTTCTCAATAGTCTCTATGAGAGAGGCACTATCATCAGGGAAGATGTATTCAATATCATGAAGACTTTCATTAATGTACGTCAGTTAGATGAGATCATTGATGGCTTCGTACAAGAAGGGTGGCTGGTGAAGCACGGTGAAGGTGATGCCACAATACTCGTGCTGACCGATGCGGGAAAGTCCGAACGTGAAGCCATCTTCAAGTTGCAAAGTGAAGTGAGAAGACGAGCATTGCAGGGCATTACCGAGCAGGAGTACACGACAATTATTGACGTACTTCAGCGCATGGTGAAGAATCTGGAATAAGTCATTTCTTTATTGTGGACCTGATCAACCGCGAAACCTGGACGATGCTCAACACCGATGTAAAGGGCGATGCCTACGAAGGGCTGTTGCAGAAGAACGCGGAAGACACCAAGAGCGGGGCAGGACAATATTTTACGCCGCGCCCACTGATTCAGGCCATTGTCGATGTGATGCATCCCGAACCAGGGCAACGCATCTGCGATCCAGCCTGTGGTACGGGTGGCTTTCTGCTGGCCTCACACGACTACCTGATGCATCACTACAACCTTGACCGCGACCAGAAACGTTTTCTGCGGTTCAATACCCTACACGGTTGGGAGATCGTGGACAATACGGCTCGCCTGTGCGTAATGAATCTCTTCTTGCACGGCATTGGCAGCGATGAACAGGGCCAATCGCCAGTGCATGTTGTTGATAGCCTGCGTAGTCATCCAGGCCAGTATTTTGATATCGTGCTGACCAATCCCCCCTTTGGGCGCAAGAGCAGCATCACTTTTGTCAATGAAGAGGGACGCGAGGAGCGCGAGGCCAGCATAATTGTGCGCGACGACTTCTGGGCCAGCACCAGCAACAAGCAGTTGAACTTTGTCCAGCATATCAAGTCGCTGCTCAAGATTCATGGTCGGGCGGCTGTGGTTGTCCCCGATAACGTGCTCTTCGAGGGTGGAGCCGGTGAGACCATTCGCCGCAAGCTGCTGCAAGAATGTGACGTGCATACCCTGTTGCGCCTCCCTACCGGCATCTTTTACGCTCAGGGCGTCAAAGCCAACGTGCTCTTCTTCGATAAGAAACCTGCCAGCCCCAACCATTGGACAGAGCGATTGTGGGTCTATGACCTGCGTACCAATCAGAACTTCACCCTCCGCACCAATCCACTGACTCGCGCTCATCTCGACGATTTTGTGGCCTCTTACCATCCTGAGAACCGTCACCAGCGACAGGAGAGCGAACGCTTCCGCTCGTTCAGCTATGACGAATTGCTCAAAAGGGATAAGGTAAGTCTTGATCTCTTCTGGTTGCGTGATGAGAGTCTGGAGAGTGCCGATATGCTGGCTTCACCTGATGTCCTGGCTGCCAGTATTGTGGAGGATTTGCAAGCGGCGTTGGAGCAGTTTATGGCGATTGCTGAGGATTTGGGTGGTAGTGGGGCAGGTGGTGGTAAATGACATCTCAGTCATTACACGTTTTCCCTTTGTTCGATTTTAGAATACGCTCATTTCCTCGTCTTTCTTCGCGATGGAACCAGGGGTGCCACAACGTCGCCCAGTTGGACGAGGAAATTGTCGCTCAGGGATACATGTGATGCGGAGGCCGTGGCCAACGGATGGAGTTTGACCTGGAGCAACGGCATGGTCGAGGGGTTCATCAATAAAGTGAAATGGATCAAACGGAGCTCGGATGGACAAGCAGGCTTCCCGCTGCTCCAACGCCGTGTCCTGCTGCATCCCACTTCCAGAGAGACAACACGTCGCCCAGAGAAAATGCTCTCCGCCTACCTATAAGGCATTGGTACCTCTTTGAGACTTCAATCTCTTGCAGAACGTTAAGAATATTGGAGGATTATAGGCTTATGCGTATTGATAAAACGGCTTGGAAAGAGGCCGCGTGGACTTTTCTGCTGAGTCGCCTGATGATCATTGTGCTTACCTATGTGGGGAGTGCATACTTTCCTCTGGCGGGGGGGAGTGGGCGGCATAATTGTGGGCTGAATCTGAAGGATTGCTTTATGTCATGGCTACGCTATGATGTCTTCTCGTATATTGGCGTTGCCTCGCGTGGATATACCAGCGTCCGCGACACTGCATTCTTTCCGCTCTGGCCGCTGCTCATTCACTGGCTGGGCCTGCCTCTGGGCGGTTCGACCACAGCCTATTATATCGCTGGCCTGATCCTGGCAAATCTGTTTTTCTACCTAGCGCTCGTCGTCTTTTATAAGCTCATTAGTAGAGCGTTTGATGCTCAGGTGGCGCAAAAAGCGCTCTTTTTCCTGGCATTTTATCCTTATGCGCTGTTCTTCTTCGCGGGATATGCCGAATCGCTCTTTCTGCTGCTGATCCTGGGTGCGTTTCTGTTTTTGCAGCGCGCAGGCACGCTGGATTGGTGGCTGGCAGGCCTGTGCGGTTATTTTGCGGCGATGACCCGCTCTTCTGGGATCTTATTGGGCGTGCCATTCCTGGTGGTGTATGTCCAGCACTTTCTGCTCCCTGGTCGTTTCAAGGAGACAGGCTGGCGGCAGAAGCTAGCGACCTTCGCGCCGCTTCTGCTCATTCCTTTGGGGCTGGTGACCTATATGATCTACCTGGGCTACACGATGGGAAATCCGCTGCTCTTCAGTGTCGCGGAAGCTACAAGCTGGCATCGTCCTTTTGTCCCCCCGTGGGTAGGGCTCTACTATAATATCAGGGCATTCTTGGTGAATATCAGGACATTCTTTGTTCCCCCACCGCCGAACGTTCTAGATCTCGCCTTCACAGTTATTCCTCTGATCGTGCTTGCTCTAAGCTGGCGGCGTCTGCCACTGCACTATAACCTCTTTGCCTTGGTCATGATCATCCTCCCGCTCTGCTATATCCAGGGCACAACGTTGACGGCGGTGCCGCGTTACATGATCGTGATTTTTCCGCTCATTATCGGCATCGCCGTCTGGAAACGGGCCTATGTCGATATGCTCTACCTGGCATTGGCGCTGCCGCTTTTTGCGTTCAATGTGATCCTCTTTGTCAATCACTACTGGGTAGCGTGATCAATTTCCCGCTCTTGTCAACCTGAGCTGGGCGCTCCCATCGAACGCCAATGGGAAATCCGCTCAGGCTTGCGCACGTAACAGACGCATGACCTCCAGTGTGGTGAGCAGGCACAGGACATCGCACGAGCGCCTCGTGATCCGTCCCTCCCACTTTGAGGTGGCGAAGCCACCTCTCAAGGAGCAACACCTTCATCATTTCTGCGCAGAGGTCTGCTCGGTTGTCAGAGAAAGCAAGCGAGCACACTGAATATGTCCAAGAACCGAATTTCGACAAACAACATTCAGATTGAACGCTCGTTTTATGCCCCTCTTCCATACCGCTCATAATTCAACCGAAACAACTCTACCGCTCCCGCCACATCTTCCGGCCCCTTGATATAATAACTCACCCACCCTGTCTCTGGTAGAACATGATGTAGCGAGGCTTTGCCTGCCGCCACCAGTTCCTCTCTGGTCTTCACGGAAAAGGGGAGATCGGCTTGTCGATTACCGTGTAGGTGCCCTAACTCGTGGCCGTTGAGGCGGAATTCGAGGCCACCGAAGCGGTGAGGCTGGACGGTGACGCCGGGCCAGGAGAGCAGTTCGTGCGAGATTTGTTCGGCTATGCTAGTCATGATCGTGTGTTCCTTTGAGTTGGTCTGTTGGATACTGATGTATAGAAGAACATTTGCCAAGAGTGGGCTATTCCCCCTTCTTTTGACGTATATTTTGTTGTATGCTATAGCACAAAATCAGGAAGCAGACCAGGAGGTATCGACTATGGCTACTTTAGAGCATGGAAGCGAAGGCGCTGCCGCCCCGCGCCGCCTGACGATTGCTCTCCCCAAACTCGGCTGGACGCAAATTCTAGCTATCAGTATTTTCTGGCTTGCTCTCAACTTTCACTGGTCTGCCCTTGGTATTATCATTCTTCCCAGCCAGGTTTTCAAGATTGCTGGCGACCTGAACAAAGGCGAGGCGCTGGCCTTCGTGCTTGTTCCGGGGGCATTTGTCTCGCTCTTCGCTAACCCTTTATTCGGTATGCTCAGCGATCGGACACGTGGACGACTGGCCTCCTGGGGTCGCCGCCGTCCGTATATCCTCTTTGGCACGCTGGTCAACGTTGGCGGCCTGATCTGGATGGCAGCGGCTCCCAATATTCCCTCGCTCGCTATCGCCTATGTCATCGTCCAGTTCTCCAATAATGCCGCGACCGCGCCGTTTCATGCCTTGTTGCCGGATATCGTGCCCGAGGAACAGCGTGGTCTGGCCTCGGGCGTGATGGGTCTGCTCTCTATCGCCGGCACCATTGGAGGTGTTATTATCGCCGGTATGTTTATCGATGCCTCTAAGCCGCTTTCGGCCTACCAGCAGGGGCTCTGGCTCACGTACGGTATCATCATCGCCGTCCTGGTAGCGCTGATGCTTATCACCATTGTGTCTGTACGCGAACGAAGGAGCGCATCGGCACAAATGGCCGAGCTAGAAGCCCAACAGGCCGCTGCGAATCTACGCCCGGCAACAGCTCCACAGCCGTTGCCGGCAGCAGAGTCACTACAGGCACCCAGGCAGCAGAGACCCTCCTGGCTGAGCCGTTCTGTCATCCTCATCGTTGGAAGTACGCTCGTGGCGCTGGGCATTGCCTGGAGTGTTATGGTCTTGTGGAATACACTGCGCATCGCCAATGTAGCGATTAGCGGAGATGTGCAGCAGGTCGTTCTTGAGGTGATCGCCACCATTGGCATCTTGCGGCTCTTCGACTTCAATCCGCGGCGCGACCCCGATTTTGCCTGGGTGCTTCTGACACGCCTGGTGATGATGCTGGGTATTTATACCGTGCAGGATTTCCTGCAGTTTTACATGCGTGATGCTGTCAAAGCGGCCCATCCCGAGCAGCAGACTACAAACTTCATCATCATTCTCTCGCTCACCAGCTTGGTAAGCTCGCTAGCGGCGGGTTGGCTCTCCGACCGTTTCGGGCGCAAGCGCATGGTCTATATCGCTGGTGGTTTCATGGCACTGGTAGGGCTCATTTTCATCGTCACACAATCGCTGCCCATTGTGCTGGCAGCAGGGGCCATCTTTGGGCTCGGCTACGGCGCGTATATCAGTGTAGATTGGGCCTTGGTGGCTGATGTGTTGCCATCGTATCACAACTATGCAAAGGATATGGGTGTCTGGAATATCTCGCTCTCCTTGCCCCAGGTTATCGCGCCTATTCTTGGAGGCCCGCTCACCGATAGCTTTACCCGCTCTGGCCAGCCTGTTCTTGGTTTCCAGTTGCTTTTTGCCATGTCCATCGCCTACTGCCTGATCGGTACCATTACGGTGCGCTATATCCGTGGGGTCAAAAGATAGATGTCTGACATCCACGCATAATTGTGGACCTGATCAACCGCGAAACCTGGACGATGCTCAACACCGATGTGAAGGGCGATGCCTATGAAGGATTGTTGCAGAAGAACAATGACACACCAGTCAGACCATATTCCACATGAGCGAGAGCAAAAACAGCAGTCCCAGACTCAGCCCAATGGAGAACAGCAGTGACAGCATGGGACCAAGACCGAGTGGGCGATGGCCTCGTCTGACATTATCAGGATTATAGGGATCGTAGCAGACCGGCTGCCAGGAGCCGAGGGGATGAACCAGAAAGTGGCACGGAGAAAATCAAGGAACGAACTGCTGTGGAGAACCAGCGCGGCACTTGTTGGCTTCTGCGGATTGTACCAGCAGGGAAATTGCTTGCCGACAGGATAGCTCTCTACAATCTTTTGTGCATCCGCACGTGAGGAAAAGGTGGTCGCTGGCAGATCGTAGCCTGTGCCAGCGACCTGCTGCCCCTGCTGGGTAGAGAGGGTGTAGCCCATATCCACCGTCCAAGACTTCCCACTTTTGCTGCTATGAGTCTGAACGGTTCCGAATTGGATGGTACACCTGCCCTGCTCGTAGGTCTGATACACCAGGAAATGGTGGAACTGAATATAGCCAACGATGAGACAAGCTATGGCGATGATGGCGAAAATGGGCAGCCAGCCCCCGCACCCGTTCGCGGATGGCTGCTGGTTATAAGAAGCATAGGGAGAAGCTTGCATATTTCTTTTTATCTCCAAAGAGCAATGGTCGATGAATGAAAGTTTCTGCCAGAAACTTGGCAGAGAATCTGTGTGCTCATACTCAATAAACCTCTTATGCTGAAAACGACGAGAGGAGAATGTTTTTGGTGAGAGATTTTTGGTGCTTCCCGGTCAGGCAGCGAGGTCTACATCTATAGGGCTCGCACATATTGTATCATAACACAAATGAACCTCTACAGTGACGCCGAGCCACCAGACATTTGGAGATAAGACTTCCCGTGAGCGGACCCGAGTGGTGTCCTGCCTGTCATCCTGAGCGCAGCGAAGGATCTCTGCCGACGGCGAGCCAGATCCTTCGCTGCGCTCAGAGCCTGCCCTGAGAGAAGCGAAGGGATGACAGGCATTCTCTCCAAATATCTGCCGAGCCACGAGAGCAGTTCACGATTGTGCAGTCAAGATGATATACTACAAAAACAGCCTACGAGAGGAGAAACACAATAACCCATGACACAAACGCACTCCTGGTGGCAAACAGGTGTGATTTATCAGATTTACCCGCGCAGTTTTCTCGATAGCAATGGAGATGGGATAGGAGACCTCCCTGGTATCAGCAGCAAGCTGGACTACTTGCAGTGGCTCGGTGTTGATGCCATCTGGCTTTCTCCCATCTACCCCTCTCCCATGGCCGATTTCGGCTATGATATTAGCAATTACAGCGATGTGCATCCGCTCTTCGGAACCCTGGCAGACCTGGACACCTTGCTTGAGCAGGCGCACCAGCGTCACCTCAAGCTCATCGTGGACTATGTGCCCAATCATACCTCCGATGAGCATCCCTGGTTTCAGCAATCACGGGCGAGCCGCACCAACGCGAAACGCGACTGGTACATCTGGCGAGACCCTGCTCCTGATGGCGGTCCCCCCAATAACTGGACGAGCCGGTTTGGCGGGTCGGCCTGGCAATTCGACGAGCAGACCGGGCAATACTACCTGCACCTGTTCGATGTGAAGCAGCCTGATCTCAACTGGCGCAATCAAGAGGTGCGCCAAGCCATGTACGATGTCCTGCGCTTCTGGCTTGACCGGGGTGTTGATGGCTTCCGCGTCGATGTCCTCTGGGTGCTGCTCAAAGATGAGCAATTCCGTGATAACCCGATGAATCCACAGTGGAAGCCAGGTGATCCCCCCAATACCCGTCAGATAGGACGCTACACTGAAGACCAGCCGGGTATACACGAGATCGTGCGCGAGATGCGTACGGTTTTGGATCACTATGGCGAGCGCGTGCTCATCGGCGAGCTCTATCTGCCGCTAGCACGCCTGATGCCGTACTATGGTGAGCAACTTGACGAGGCTCACCTGCCTTTCAATTTCCAATTGGTGACCATGCCAACCTGGGAAGCGCACACCATTCGCCAGGTGGTCGAGGACTACGAAGCAGCGCTGCCCCAAGGTGCCTGGCCCAATTGGGTCCTGGGCAATCATGACCGCTCTCGCATCGCCACGCGTGTAGGAAGGGAGCAGGCATGCATAGCCCAGATGTTGTTACTCACCTTGCGCGGCACCCCAACCTGCTACTATGGTGATGAGTTGGGGATGCAGAACATCGCGGTTCCGTTAGAGTTGATGCATGATCCAAAAGGAAAGGAGCATCCTGAGCATAGCCGTGACCCGCAACGTACCCCAATGCAGTGGGAGACCAGTCCCAACGCGGGTTTCTGTCCCCCTGGAGTGAGGCCGTGGTTACCCGTCGCAGACGACTTCCAGACCTACAACGTGGCTGTTGAGCAGCATGATCCGCGCTCCCTTCTGACTCTGGTGCATACCTTACTGACCCTGCGGCGAACTCTCCCTGCGCTCATCATCGGTTCGCAGCAATCCCTTGAGCAGCCCAATCCCGCCTGTTTCGTCTACCTGCGCCAGCACGCCGATCAGCGCTGCTTGGTAGCTCTCAACTTCTCAGCGCAAGACCAAGTCGTGACGCTACCAGGACAAGGTCAGGGGCGTCTCCTCCTCTCCACGCACTTGGACCGTGAGGGACTCATTCCGTTCTCAGAGGTGCATCTTCGAGGGAATGAGGGTCTGCTGATTGAGGTAGAGGCTCCATCCTTGCCCAGGTAAGAGGTTCGTAGGCCAGCCCTTCATCGTCATTGAGGAATGGCATCTATCTGGTGCCACAGGCGCAACGTATCCTGGAGAAAATGTAGTGACCTCCCTTGTGGAGGTCAGGCCTATTCCACCTGATCAGGCGCAGCAAGAATGAAAGGAGAGGCACATGTCTGAGACCGACAACCCAGCCGGAAATGCGTCAGAAGGGGCAAACAGAGGAGCAGAGGCACACGCTGCTTCGCAAGTAGCAATGACTGAGGAGCAGATTCGAGCTGTCTATGTCGGAGAGCCCGCGCCACTGGTCGGGCTTATCCACATCGTCGACTACGATCCCCAATGGCCTCAGCTCTTTCAGCGCGAGGCCGAGCGGATCCGGACTGCGCTCGGTGAGCGGGTGCTGTTGCTCGAACACGTTGGCTCAACCTCGGTGCCAGGGCTGGCTGCCAAACCGAGAATCGACGTGCTGCTCGTAGTCGCGGACTCGGCAGACGAGCCTGCCTATGTCCCGGCCTTGGAGGCTGCCGCCTATGTACTGCAAATCCGAGAGCCGAACTGGTACGAGCACCGCGTGTTCAAGGGGCCGGACACGGACGTCAATCTCCATGTCTTCTCGCCGGGCTGCCCAGAGATCGAGCGCATGCTGCTCTTCCGCGACTGGTTGCGCAGCAATACATCCGATCGTCGGCTCTACGAGCGCACCAAGCGTGAGCTTGCTCGCAAGGACTGGAAGTACACGCAGAACTACGCTGATGCCAAGACCGCGGTCGTCGAGGAGATCCTCGCACGAGCGCGGGGAGAGAGTGGAGACTCTCAGGGGTAGGTTTTTGGGGAGCAGAGATGCCACCTCGCGGAGGGGCGGGAGTGGCGTGGATGTGGGGTAGGGGCCCTTGTGGCCGCCCGTGGGGGATGGAAGGGCCCACTCTCCACGAGGCACGACGGGCAGCCACAAGGGCCCCTACCCCACCCCACGCCGCTCCTGCCCCTCCGCGATGCCTCTCGCCATGGCAAAAACCTACCCTTGAGAGGAGAGTGGAGAAGAGATGCGCAAGGACGACTAGAACCCAAGACTCATGTGCCGGAGCCAGCGGTTGGAACTGCAGTTGTTCGGCGTGCGGTGTAGCAACTGTCTTTTGGCAGAGGGCCTTTGTCGATTGAACTTAGGGCTGGAGCAGTTTCTGCAAGTCGTGCGCTCACGATGGGAAAACAGACACAAGAAGAGCATGACCACCAGTAGAAAAAGAAGGAAGATCATCGATTGCCTACAATTCCTGGGGCTATGTGGATTCGTTGCGCTATAAAAGGATTTTCTCGCTCATTGGTGATCTGGTCGATGTGGTCAGCAAAAACGGCACCCTGCTCTTGAACATTAGCCTGCGTGCCGACGGCACGATTCCCAAACAGGATACGGAGATTCTCCTTGCTATAGGACGCTGGCTGGCAGTCAACGGCGAGGCTATCTATGATACCCATCCCTGGAAAACCTTCGGTGAGGGGCCGACGCAGATTGTGGAAGGCAATTTTAGTGATGCGAAACAGGAGCCTTTCACCAGCCAGGATATCCGCTTCACGGCCAGGGGTGAGACACTTTATGCCACCGTTCTGGCCTGGCCAGAGCAGGAGAGTGTGCTGATAAAAACGCTCGCCGAAGGGAATGAACTGTATCCACAACCGATTATCAGTGTGGAACTGCTCGGTTCAGTGGAACCGTTAGCCTGGACACGCGATACGGACGGGTTGCGCATTCAACTTCCAGCGCAGAAGCCTTGCGAACATGCCGGAGTGTTGAGGATTCGGTAGTCTTTGTTTAACTTGAGAGAGGAAAAACCGATGAAATTAGCGTTACTCGTATGGGGTGGATGGGATGGACATGAGCCAGAAAAAGGAGCAGTATTATATGCACGTCGATCCTTTGAATGAAGTTCTGGCGACGACGACGTTCACCGGCGAGTATGCACCGTGGATTGATGGATGTGTCATGCCTGTGGTGTGGAAGAAACGGTGGGGCCAGGGACGCGTCTTTTACTCGTCTCTTGGACATGTGAGAAGTGATTTTGATGTGCCAGAGGCTCTGACAATCATGCAACGTGGAATGTGCTGGGCCAGCCGCTAATCTGTGAGATTTGAAGCCCATCTCTTGACATAGTGCTGGGTTACATGATAGGGTAGAGCGTCTACGGATTGGTTAATTCGAAACTCTAAGAAAGGAAGCTTTATTTATAATGAATTACAACCCTTATGAAAACCTGCCAAAGGTTCCCTCATTTGAAGTGATTAGCGACAATGCGCGAGACGGCGAGAAGATGCCTATGCCGCACGTCAGCGGTATCTTCGGCGCAGGCGGAGAGGATATTTCACCCCACCTGTCATGGCGTGGATTTCCAGGCGGAACGAAAAGTTTTGTCGTGACCGCGTACGACCCTGACGCACCCACTGCTAGCGGCTTTTGGCACTGGGCAGTAGTGGACATCCCTGCAGACGTAACTGAACTTCCTCGTGGAGCCGGGGACCAGAACGGCTCAGGCCTTCCCAAAGGCGCATTTCAGCTCCGAAATGATGCTGGATTGGCTGGGTATATTGGTGCAGCACCGCCTGCTGGTCATGGTAAACATCACTACTACTTTGTTGTGCATGCTGTTGACGTTGAGTCACTTGGTCTCGACAAGGACGCTACGCCGGCATTTCTGGGCTTCAATCTCTTCAGCCACACGCTAGGCCGGGGCATGATTGTCCTATGGTACGAGTCATAGGATTTTGAATTCCCATTCTCCTGTAGCCTAAACAGCATGGAACCTGATTTAGACCATATTCCACATGAGCGAGAGTAAAAACAGCAGTCCCAGACTCAGCCCAATGGAGAACAGCAGTGACAGCATGGGACCAAGACCGAGTGGGCGATGGCCTCGTCTGACATTATCAGGATTATAGGGATCGTAGCAGACCGGCTGCCAGGAGCCGAGGGGATGACTTCTCCGAGGTCTCAAAGAAGCAAGATCACTTTCTCCCATTACCTCGTTGCTTCGACTTCCCTGTTGCAACGGACCGAAAGGGAGCTTTCGAAAGGAGCAAGAGCATGGTTAAACGCATTCTAGTTCCACTCGATGGGTCAGCTCGTGCAGAGGGTGCCCTTCCCGCTGCTGGATGGATAGCACGTGGCTCGGGTGGAACAGTCGTGTTGATGCAAGTCGTGAATTTCCCGGCCACCTACGGTCAATATCTGGCGCAGACCAGGGCCTTTACTTCGGACTTGCTCGATGTGCAACAGATTCAGGCGGAAAATTACCTCAAACATATGGCCAAATCCGATGATCTGGATGGGGTCGAGAAAACCATCCAAGTGGTCCGGGGCGCGCCGGCACTGGCTATTCTGGCTGTGGCGCATGAGCAGCAAGCTGATCTGATTCTCCTCTGTAGCCACGGGCGGACAGGCTTGAGGCGTTGGGCCCTGGGGAGTGCGGTCCAGAAAGTAGCGCGTCAAAGTCCCGTCCCTGTCCTGGTGCTGCGTGAAGGAGGACCTCAGCTGGTTCGTGCCTATTCAGACATGGCCCGGTTGTTCCGTGGATTGGTGCCACTGGATGGCTCGGCACTCGCCGAGGAGGCCTTGGTTCCAGCCGCAGACCTCATCATGGCGTTATCCACTTCTGAAACGGGAGTATTGCATCTGACTTGTGTCGTAGAACTGCCTGCGGCTGACAGTGAGCCAGGCCAGCACCTCGAGCCTCAGGCGCGAGAACAAGCCCTGTCCCAGGCAACCACGTACCTTAGTACTGTCGCTGACCAGCTCCGTCATGACCTAGCAGGGACCCGCCAGCCCGCGATCACCTGGTCCGTCGTGACCGATGAAGACGTGGCACATGGCATTCTCCGAGTGGCAGAGGAGGGAGAGTCTGCGGACTACGATCTTATTGCGATGGCAACACATGGACGTAGTGGGATCCAACGCTGGGTGGTGGGTAGTATAACCGAGCGTGTCCTGCTTGCAACGAAACGCCCGCTTTTGATTGTACGGTCTTGGAAAGCCAGGGAGGAGGGGAGTGGAGGCGAAACAACAGAAGCTGAGATTAGCTCCTAACCCGATATACGGCTTCCTGACAGGCCTCGCCAAGACCTGCTGCCTCTTCCCCATATTAAGTGGGCCTGCTTGCTAGAAAATGCAGGCCCAATCTGGTGAGATGGCCTCTAGCTCATCTGTTGGGGTATTTTTCTGTCGATGCTGCTCTGATTGAATGCACCTACCCCCTTGAGGTTGCACGTGCGTTTTATCCCCCTCTCCCATATCGCTCATAATTCATCCGAAACAGCTCCACTGCTCCTGCTATATCCTTCGACCCCTTAATGTAATAACTCACCCATCCCGTCTCAGGTAATATATGGTGCAGTGAAGCTTTCCCAGCAGCCACCAGCTCCTCTCTTGTTTTTACAGAGAATGGCAGATCGGCTTGCCTACTACCATGTAAATGCCCCAACTCATGTCCATTCAACCGGAATTCAAGACCGCCGAAACGGTGCGGCTGGACGGTGACGCCGGGCCAGGAGAGCAATTCGTGTGAGATTTGTTCGGCGATGCCAGTCATGATCGTGTGTTCCTTAAGCGTTTGGCAACGTGAAGAGTTTTTATGTAGACATTTACAGTGCTTCAAAAGTTGAAGTAGCGATAAATTTTTCACTTAAAGTATGTTACCCAAAAGATAGAGAGAATGCAATTAGCAAGGGGTATGTTATATATTACTGCTTGTTTGAAGTTTATTGGGTTCATAGCGTGCCAGTATTCGATTTTTGAAAAATTCGTATCTCTATCGCTTGACAGTACAGCAAGTATTACTTATACTTTACTATGGTAAATAATTCGGGGGAGTATTGTTTTTAAGTGTAAGCTTCCTTACTTTTTATTCGGCACAACTCTTTTGTCTGTCCTCTGTACAACGTCTCGTGGGGGCTTTGACGATCGTAGCAACTTTTCCTTTTGAAAGGGAGGTTTGAACATGCCGAAACGAATCCTCATGCTTACTACATTGGTCATGGTGATTGCTCTCGCACTCCCACTGACCACCTCTATCCTTCGCCCGCGGACGGCATCTGCTGCCGGGCAAACACTTGCCTCCTCCGCGAACACTCACCCACTTTGTGGCAAGATTGGCACGAGTCTTTGGGCATCAACAGCAGTCAGGATGTGGTGCAACCCGCCCCGACCGACTTCCTCGAACATCATGACTCCGACCACCCGCGCATTCGGCTCGAATGTCAATGCTGCCGATCCAGCTGAGGATATCTCGCCATCCGGCGTACGCGGCTATGGACAATCAGAAACGTCTATTGCAGCTGTTGGTCCCTATGTTGTCGAGGCGTGGAATGATGTGACCGCTTTCGTCACCACCGCATGTCCTGCGCCTCTGAACAAAGAGGAGGGAACAGGCTTTGGCTTCTCGGCTAATGGTGGTGCCTCCTTTGTAGACGAAGGTGGCCCGCCCAACCCCAACTGCTCCTCGGACCTCCTCGCTGGCGACCCAGGTGTCGAGGCCTGGCGCTCTGGTAGCTCGGCCTACTTCTACATCAGCAGCCTGTACTTTCCTGTCTTCTCTCCATCAGGCCCACCGAAGGACGCTCGCACCTTTGTGGCCATTAACGCCTGTAAAGCGAGCGGAACGGGTGCAACTGCCAGCATTAGCTGCAGCCAGCCTATTATTGCCGCGGCGAGCTCGCAGTGTCGGGTCTTCCCCTTCGGCACCTTCTGTAGCTTCCTCGACAAAGATTACCTGTCGATTGACCCTGTGCAAGGCCGATTGTATGTGTCCTATACCGAGTTCGGCATCAAACCGCCTCCCGACAACCTGGCATTCGGGCAAATCGAATTGGCAGTCTGTGACATTGGCACACCAGGTGGTGGAACTGGACCGAGCGGCGGCACAGCAGGCCAACCAGTCTGCGAACCTGGCAGCAGGGGCACACAAACTCATCCGGGTTCCCCTTACTTCGTAGTGGCTCCTGGTCCCAAATGTGAGAACGAAGGGGCCTACCCAACTGTGGACGTTGCGACTGGTGCCGTCTACGTCGCGTATGAGTTCAACCTGTTGACTGACGTTTTTGTTCCTGGCTGCAACACCACCCCGACCCAGAACGTGGTGAAGTATATCCCCTTCACCTGTTTGACGCTGCCTGCCTCATCCTGCAGTGGCCCAGCAGGGAGCAATGCTGTCAATGTGGTCACTATGTTGGCCGCGCTCATTTCCGGCTATACTCGCTTCCCTGCGCAGGACTTTCCACGTATCGCTGTGAGCGACCAGGCAGGGACAGTAAGCATCGTCTGGAATGACGCGGGCGTGCATCCACTCGGCGACATCTTACTCCAGAGCTTTGCGCTGGGAAGCCTTGCACCAATTCAGAGTGCGCCCGTGCGGGTCAATAGCCGTGCAACTGGCGGCCTGCATTTCTTGCCAGCTCTGCGCAATGCCGATCAGAACGGCAACTTGAACGTCTCGTGGTATGAACGCCGTTCGCCAACGACAACGCTTACTAACGTGGTTGCGGCACTCGATGTCGATCCTCGTACCACAAGCACACCCGGCAGCAATATCCTCGTGACCACAGTAGCAACCGACTGGCTCAAAGTGACGGCCTTTCCATTCTTCCCCAATTTCGGTGACTACACAGACAACTACATCGTCGCCAAGCCTGGTACTCCTTCTACCGGTACAAAGCTCTACATAGCGTGGGCCGACGGGCGCACCGGAGTGCCGCAACCTTTCGAGGCGCACACATAGACTCACGAGTCCAGCAACTCCCTGGACAAAAAGTGCCCGCTGAGTACGGAGGCGAAGAAGCGCTCCTTCGCCTCCCTCTTATCAGAGGTGCATCTGCGCGGGAACGAGGGTCTCCTCAGTGAGGTAGAGGCTCCATCCTTGTCCGGGTAAGTGGTTCGCAGGCCACGCTTGCTACACGGCTCTTGAGACGGTCCATTCGCTCTTGCCTGATGGATGCTTTTCCGCCGACCCAGGCGTTGAGAGATTGTGGGTCTATGACCTGCGTACCAATCAAAACTTCACTTTTCGCACCAATCCACTGACTCGCGCTCACCTCGACGATTTTGGGGCCTGTTACCATCCCGAGACCCGTTACCAGCGGCAGGAAAGCGAACGCTTCCGCTCCTTGGGCTATGATGAACTGCTCAAGAGAGATAAGGTGGGTCTTGATCTAGGCGGGACAGGGTCCCTGGTCGTCCTGCTCCACGGGTTCCCCGAACTGTGGCACTCGTGGAGACATCAACTTCCCGCGCTTGCTGACGCTGACCATCACGCGGTCGCTCTCGATTTGCGAGGCTACGGCGAAACCGATGCCCCGAAGGCTATCGAAGATCGCTAAGCTCGGGACATGAACCGTGCTCGGTCAGTTGCTCTGCGATGGAAGAGTATCAGATGGTATAATTTAATACATCGTGTGACGATGTTCCTAGGTTCAGAGCAATAAAAAGAGGCAACATGCATGGCAAAGCAGACATTGTCGTTAGCACTCAAGCGTGCGTACGACGAACCAGAGGTGAGCGATGGCATACGCATACTGGTGGATCGCCTCTGGCCACGCGGTCTCTCCAAGGAGAGCGCACACATTGACCTCTGGCACAACTCCACCGCTCCCGCTACATCCTCCGGCCCCTTGATGTAATAGCTCACCCACCCCGTTTTCGGTAGAATATGATGCAGCTCGCTCTTCTGTCCCCCAACGGAACCGACAAGCGCTTCTGGCAGGAAGCTTACTCGTTATACTCTGGCAATTCCATCACGTAGCGTGTGGGACGGTTGGGATCCATCAGCACCTGGACGAACCTTCCTGGGCTGTATTCTTTCGGGCTAGACGCTAGGCGGTTACTCTTAAACAGGTAGGTGTTTCCCGTCTGGGGATCGGTCCACTCCGCTTCGATATAGTAACAGTAATTGAGGAGAGGAAACTCTGCTGGTCCTCGCTCCTCACATTCTAGCTGGACGCTTGTTACAATGGCGAGAACCCGTTTCCCCTGGTGTTGCAGTTTGCGGATTTTTTCCCACCTAACTTTACCATTCTGGAGCAGAGCAGTAATTGTTCATCAGAAGTTTCTCTGTGGCATGCCTCTTAGACAAGCGGCATGGTGAGCATGATGGCCGCAAGGGCCATCACTACTATACCTCGGCTTCGTAGGCTGACGCATACGTGTATAGTAGTGATGGCCCTTGCGGCCATCATGGAGAGGAAGGGAGGGGTGGCCATGTTCGCTCGCATATATGGACTTCGTGTATAAGATATCTGATCTATTTATACTCGTGCTTCAGCTTCATATACGCCAAGCGTAGCCCTTCTAATGGCAAATATTGATTGACATACTGGATCTCAGGAATAAGCGGGGCCATTAACTGTGCCAAACCCCCGTGGGCAATGATTTTTACCTCGCTGTCCTCGGTCACATTGGGTATCTCCCGGCGTAAGCGACTGATCAGACCCTGTACCAGACCAACGTGGCCGTAGATAATACCGGATTGCATATTATCAATCGTGTTTTTGCCCAGGGCTGAGCGTGGCGGTGTCAAATCTACACGGTAGAGGCGTGAGGCGGCACTGCTCAAAGCCTCGGCAGAGATCACCAAGCCGGGCGCAATAGCTCCGCCAAGGAAATCTCCTTCGGCTGAGATGACGTCAAAAGTGGTGGCTGTGCTGAAGGAGATGACGATGGCGGGGCCACCGTAGAGATGATAGGCGGCGAGTGTGGTTACAATACGGTCTGCTCCCAGTTCCCAGGGATTATCGATACGCAAACCTACACCTAAATCGAGGGCGTAGCTAACTATGAGGGCCTCTTTGTCGCAATAGCGGGTAGCGAGTTCTTGAAAGACAGGGGTAAGCGGCGGCACCACGCTCGAAATAATGATATCATCGATATCGGTGAGACTATAGCCCGCGTGGCGTGCCAGGTCGGCGAGCACCATGGCATATTCGTCGGTGGTACGCTGGCGTGCGGTCGATACCACCCAGCGGTGTTGCATGGTTTCACCATTATAGAGACCTATTTTGATATTGGTGTTACTGATATCGATAGCAAGTAGCATTTGTCTCTCCCCTATGGTTCTTTCAGGCAATATCCTGCGCTCTCGTGGCATATTCTTTCAAAAAGGCGGCAATCGTAAAGGGATCACCATACGCTTCATCAGTAACAACCATAATCTCGTTATCGGTGCGCGAGTCGATAAAGGCCAGCGTCGTCGGAGCACGCATGCGCTGACGCCTCCGGCGTATACCTGAAGGCGTGACAGCACGCCCGAAGAAGACCCCTGTAAGGTTCTCGCTTGCGTTGGGGATGGTTTTCTCTCTTTGCCCCTTCTCTGGAGGCCGGGCACCGCGTGCGGTGACATGGCGTACGTGCATCAAGGGCACATGGATAATTTTCTTCCCCTCTTGCTTGACAAAGTCATTGGGTGTGATCACGAGCAGGTGAGTATCGCTCTGTTGCAGGCGGCGTATATCTATCCATAAGGCCCACATGCTGCCCAGACCAACAAAAAGCAGGAGGCCGAGCAGAAGCGTGCTAAAGATGGCAGGACCCACCCCATGTTGGTAATTGTAGGGAATGACAATTGATCCCAGTAGCACGAACAGACCTAATCCGAGTATAATGCCAAATATCCAACCAGCCATAGCCAACAGCAACTTCTGGCGCAACAACGGGAACACCACCCAATCCTGCGGTGTTTCTGTTCCCAACTTTGCTTTCTCTAATATTTCCCTTGAAGCTATTTCTATAGAAGAGTTCATCGCAGGCAGCTCCTTTATAAAGACAATATGGCACTGGTGTACTGATAGCAATCTGATTATTCCCAATTATACCAAACAGAGGGAATATTGTGCGAAGCAGATATTGCTCAAAAACCTGTTTGTGATACAATGGGCAAGGCAACATCAACTTATATGCTATTTTGGTAGATAGGGATCGCTATGGATGATCGTATACGCACAACAGCAGTAGCCGCCGCACGCCAGCTTCTGCTGAACTATCGGACTGCACACCCACAGTGGAGCAATGATTGTACTCCTATAGATGATATCGTGGCTTGGCTTGGCCTCTATGTTGAGACATTTCATCCACACGATTATCCACAGGGTACCTATGGGTTCTTGGAGCCAAATGAAGATCTGATCTGGCTTTGCCGCGATCTTCCAGAAACCCTACGCCGTTTTACGCTTGCTCACGAACTGGGCCATGCTATGCTGCATGCCACGCATACTTCTGTCCAACTACGCTACAATATGACACTGAACAGCTATACATCAGTCAATACACCTGCTCTCTCTGCTAACGATCCATGTCAACGACCGGATGTACAGGAAGAAGTAATCGGACAAGATCAACAAGAACTGCTCCAGGAAATCCTGGGCATCGGTCAGATATATGATCCCCGTAGCGAACGCGAACTGACCGCCAATATTTTTGCTGCTGAACTGCTCATGCCCATCGAACGCGTATACTCTCTCTACCTCGCCGAACATCTCCCACCAGCACAACTTGCCGGCATCTTTGATGTTTCTTCCGCCGCCATGCTCAACCGCCTCGCCGGTTTGCTGACTGAACTGCAAGCGGAACATCCTTTGCTGTTATCCTCGCGTAGGGGAGGGGGCGGCGCGGATGAGGGGGAACATCCCTTTGGCTTGTCTTCGCGTAGGGGCGGGAGCGGCGCAGATGAGGGGGGAGGGCCCTTGTGGCCGCCCGTGGAAGGAGACGCGGCAGCAATGCTCAAACAGGATGTAGGCCAAGGCGGGCGGCCACAAGGGCCCCAGCCCCACTCCACAACTCCCCCCGCCCCTACGCGAGAACCAGCACGACATCCCTTGGGCTTGTCTTCGCGTAGGGGCGGGGGCGGTGTGGATGAGGGGGAACATCCCTTGGGCTTGTCTTCGCGTAGGGGCGGGAGCGGTGTGGATGAGGGGGGAGGGCCCTTGTGGCCGCCCGTGGAAGGAGACGCGGCAGCAATGCTCAAACAGGATGTAGGCCAAGGCGGGCGGCCACAAGGGCCCCAGCCCCACTCCACAACCACTCCCGCCCCTACGCGAGAACAACCACAAGGGTCGAATGAAGCTCCCTCCTCGACCGAAAAACACTATGATACATTTCAACAGGCGGCTATTGAAGCTGCGACACCAGCTTTGATCGTAGCCGGGCCGGGGAGTGGGAAAACGAGTACGCTCATTGGTCGGGTTGAATATCTTGTCTCGGCCCAGCGTGTACAGCCGCAACGTATTTTGGCTCTAACTTTTTCGCGTAAGGCGGCTCAAGAGATGCAGGAACGTTTGGAAACGGCTCTGTATAGCCATGAAGATGCACAGGGCGGGTCGCATGTCGCTATGCCGATGGTGAGTACTTTCCATGCCTTTTGCGCTGAACTCTTGCGTACACATGGGGATAGAGTGGGACTGCGCCCCGATTTTGCTTTGATTGATGAGACCGAAGGCTATTTCTTGTTGCGCCAAATGGCTCAGGAGATGCGCCTGTCTCACTATCGCAATCTGGCTGCACCGGCACACTATTTTTCCGACTTCCTCAAAGCCATCTCGCGTGCCAAAGATGAACTGGTAACAGCGGACCGGTATCAGCAATTGGCTCAAGCTATGCTGTCACAGGCCCAGGATGAAGAGACAGGGCTACATGCGCAAAAAGCCCTGGAAGTTGCCCATATTTATATGCTCTATGAGCAGGGCTTACACAGGCGTGGGGATACTGATTTTGGTGGCCTGATTATGCTGGTGGTGCAACTCTTACAGGAGTTTCCAGATGTATGTCGTGAGCAGCAAGAACGTTTTCAGCATATCCTGGTAGATGAGTTTCAGGATATCAATCGCGCCAGTGGCGTGTTGCTGCGCCTGTTGGCGGGAGAGCAACGAAATGTATGGGTGGTAGGAGACGCCAACCAGGCGATTTATGGCTTTCGGGGAGCTTCCCCGGCCAATATCACCAATTTTCAAGAAGACTATCCCGGTGCCAGAGTGCTACCACTCAGCCGCAACTATCGTTCGCGTCCCGATATCGTCCAGCTGGCCGAGGCATTTCGCTGGCAGCAGTTGGAATTGGGAACAGATACACAACCTGTGGCTAACGAGTCAGCCCGACCAACCCATCCCGATGCCTATGTAACTCTGGCCGCAGCCAGCGATGGAACCAATGAAATCGCTGGCCTGATCGCTGATATCCGTTATAAGCTTGCGCAGGGTTATAATTGTGCTGATATCGCTGTGCTATGCCGCACACGGGCACGCGCTGCTAAAATTACTCGTGCTCTTGCTGCTAACGGCTTCTCTGTCATCGAAGCACACGGCCTGCTAGGCCAGCAGCACATCAAAGACCTTATATCCATCGTGCTGCTCCTGGCTGATAAAAGTGGTATGGGTATCTTACGCGCTGCTCATCAGCCGGAACATGCCCTCTCGCAAAATGATCTCGAAGCCCTTTTGCTGGGCGCACGTGAGCAGAAACATTCGCTCGCCTTGCTTATCTTCGATGACGCAGCTCCATTAGCTATGAGTACTGAGGGGCGTCACGCGCTCAGTACTCTCTCGCGTATTATGCATAACCTCTTACGTGTTCCCAGTGTCTGGTCGTTACTTGCTCAGTATCTGTTTGTTGAGACGGAGATTCTGCGTACTCTTTTACAAGGCTCTCAGGATAAGCACAAACAGGCTCTGCTAACCGATTATAGCGATTTCCTGCAACTGGCGCGACGCTACGATCAGCAACAGCAGGCACTACACGCCTTGCAAGTTCAGGAGGCGGAGGCACGCGGCGAAAAACCTGCTCCCCTACCAACTATTCGGGAGCAGGCTAAAGGTTTTCTTGATTACCTGCAGGTCATGCTCTCATTAGGCCAGGATGGAGGTAATCGTCAACAGGGGGTACAGGACGACAACGCAGAACAGGCCAACGTCATACACGTTATGACCGTTCATGCCAGTAAGGGGCTGGAGTTTCCCATCGTCTATCTCCCCGGCCTGATCTCGCGCAACTTCCCTTTACAGGCACGTAGCAATCCCGTTCCGCCTCCAAGCGGTATGCTGCCTTCCGGCAGTGATGATAAAGCGGTGCATGAAAGCGGTGAAGCCTGCCTCTTCTACGTTGGTGTCACCCGCGCTCGTGATCACCTCGTGCTCAGCTACAGTGAGCGCCACGGCAAACAAAAGGCTAGACCTTCGATCTACCTTGATGCCCTGCTCGCTAGTCTGCCTGCCGAACGCCTGACCCGCCTGCGCTGGGAAGGTTACGAGGATAATGTGCCTACTTCATCACCAGACGGAGAAGATGATGAGACAGAAATAATATTTTCGGCACAACCAAGCCAACATTTCCTGGAGGCCGTGAAGCCCGAAAAGCTCAAAGTAACGGATATTGAAAACTACCAGAGATGTCCCCGCCGCTACCTCTATGGTACACTCTATGGCTTCTACGGGGAGGATAGCACCTATCAACTCTTCTGGCAAGCCACCCAGAAAACGCTCGAAGCCCTGCAAAAGCAGCTTATAGCCAACGATAGTACCTCACAGGAAGAAGCGCAACAACTGTATACTCAACACTGGCAAGAACTGGGCGGACCTGCCCTACCTTTTGCCCACATTTATGAGCAACATGGACACGAAGTCACCGAACTCATACGCCGCAAACTTCTGGAAAGCGGGGACTTCTCCTGGGAGCTACGTTCCAATTTCACCGTAGAAGTGGCAGGCCGCACCATCACTGTGCCTGTAGATCGGGTTGAGGTGTCTACGCAACGCGCAAAGCCCGTGAAGTTTGTCCGTGCCCGCTTTGGTAAACGCTACGACAAACCCCCTATCGGCCCTCGTGAACTTCTCTACGCGCATGTCTATCGTCAACAGCACGGCTCCCAGAGCCTGGAACTGCACTTCCACAACATGAGTACGGGCGAGACATTTCCGATTAAACTGACAGCTCGCAAGGAACAAAGCCTGATCGAGGATTTAGAGCAAGCCATTCAGGGTTTGGAGCGTGACGAGTATCCCGCTATGCCAGATGCGTTTTTGTGTCCAGTGTGTCCCTTCTTTTTGATATGTCCAGCATAGAAGGGGTGCGTTTCATTTTTTTGCCTTGAGCGCAAGGAGGCGAGCATGGCTGGGGCAAGCCCCATAGGCGTTAACTTCAGCCTGTCATCCTGAGCGAAGCGAACGATCTCTGGCTGGGCCGAGCGCCGATCCTTCGCTTCGCTCAGGATGACAGCAGTGCTGAAGTTAACGCCTATGGGGGCAAGCCCAGCCACTACTAGACGACGCAAAGGGCGCACGTCGTCTAGTAGTGGCTGGGCTCGCGCAGCTACCCCAGCCATGCCAAAAAATGAAACGCACCCGCATAGAAGATGGCTTACACAGAGTTTTCGTGGAAAGTCGCTCTAAAAAGAGATACCTCATATCTGATCGGGATCTATCCCAAGGGAGCGCAATCTCTCCGCTAGTGCTTCAGCTCGTCTCTCTGCCGCCTCGGCTCGTCTGGCTTCGGCCTGCCGAGCGGCGGCCTCAGCCTCGGCACGCTGTGTCTCAGCGTGAGCTCGTCTCGCCTCGGCTTCAGCTCGTCTGGCTTCGACCTCAGCTCGTCTATCTGCAATCTGTCTGGCGGCGGCTTCAGCTTCAGCTTTGGTCAGACGACGTTGCCCGTATGGATCAGTAAGACGCAGATAGGGTCCATCTGGCACCAAAAAGCTTTCCAGATGCATGCTCCAGAGTGTCCCATCTGGACGCAAGGACATCTCCTGCATCTGATGAGTGAGTGGGTCAAGCCGCCAACCCCGCAGCCTGCTTGCAGGCTTTCTGCGAAGAGGAGGGTCATTGGGATCATAGGCAAAGTACTCTTGGACGCCCATCTGAGCATAGCTGCTCGGCTTCTCCTGCAAATCCTTTTGCCACGTTTCTTTGGAGGCAATCTCAAAGACCACCTGAGGAGCCGGGCCACTCTTGCCCACGCGCCAGCTTCTCGTCCGCCGGAAGGTGACTCCTTTGATCACCGCAATATCGGGAGCCAGGGGTTCCTCTTTGTAATAGTCGGTCTGGTAGAAATTCAGATTTTCATACACCGCACAAACCTGTCCCTCAAAGAACAAGGTCAGCACCTCCATCACGTAGCGCACCAGCGTCGAATGGTCGGACGTGACCCCCATCAAGTCCTCCTTAGTGGGGTAGAGATCGTAGTAGTATGCTACCTCATGTTCCAGTTCTTTCGCCATGCTATGTTCCTTTTCTGTCTCCTGGCCGCTTACTCAGGTCTCCTACGCCACATTTTTCTCTAACCCATCATAGCATACTCTCAGTCTGGCTACAAGCTACGCCCACATGACCACATGACTATATGACCACATGACGACCGCCTACCCGCATGACGACCGCCCACCCGCATGATGCCCGCAAGGGTCGTCACTACTATACCCGATTGTCCTCGCTCTCGCTCGCAACGTCCTCCTGTGATCAGGACGAGCGAAGCGACGTCCCCCCGTATATAGTAGTGATGCCCCTTGCGGGCATCATGCTCACTACGCCATGTACTCTGCCGTACCCAAACATCCCAACATCCCTCATATACTTGTCTCCCAACACCTACTATGCTATACTCCTTCCAGCCACAATCGTATTCTTTATTGGGAGGATGCATCATGAGTTGTATATCTGTGAATATGAACTTCCCTTGCCTGCTTCGGCAACTCCATCACCTCATCCTTCTCGGGCGACAACGCCTTTGCTTTACTCTTCTCTCACCTCAACCCTGAACTCCAGAGGAACAACCAATGATAAATGAACCTCCGACAACCACCAATACCCCATCCCTTGACCTTGGTACTAACGACAAACGCTACCCACGTCCTCAATGGCTTCGCGTTCTCCGTGAGATATTCCTTCGCTGGTGGCTCATTCCTCTCACATGCCTGATCATCTACATCTTCATTGTAGCCTTCAATCTATACACACACTCCGATATTTACCATGCATTACTACTTCCCTTTTTCATAACATATTGGTGGATAGTTATCCCGACACTTGCCATAGCTATAACACTGCTCTTTCTCGCATATGGATGGGCAAATGGTGATGAAAGTCGTGAGTATCGTGTGCAGCAGGAGCAACGACAAAGAGAGCTTGAGCAAGAACCTCCGCCATCAGGTTTCAAACTACAGCACACCCTGCGGGGACATACAGAGGAAATTAGACAAATTGCCTGGTCACCGGATGGGCGATTGCTCGCCTCTGGCTCAAATGACCAAACGGTGCGCCTGTGGGATGTGGCCACCGGGCAAGCTCTTCACACTCTGACTGGACATACTGATCCGGTCGGTAGCGTGGCCTGGTCCTCAGATGGGCGGCTACTCGCCTCTAGTTCAGGTGACCAAACGGTGCGCCTGTGGGATGTAACGACAGGACGGCAAATACGTGCTCTTGAAGGCCACACAGATGACATCTCTGGTATATCCTTCTCTGCTGATAGTCGTATTCTGGCCTCGAAATCCGGTGATGGAACGGTGCGGCTTTGGAAGGTAGATACCTGGGAAGAGGTAATATCCCTCTACGAATCTTCTTCAAATGTAATATCTCTGGGCGTAGCTTTCCATCCCAAGTTACCTATCTTAGCAACCCTTGGTGAGGGGGACACCATTATCCGCATCTGGCATTTAGACTTTGATGTCATCCTTGCTAAAGCTCCTGACGCTTCCCAGGCCCAGTATACCAATGCCAGAGTTGTCCTTGTCGGTGATAGTGGCGTCGGCAAATCGGGCCTGGTGCTTTCTCAGCAACCATTTGCACTCACGGATTCCACCCATGCCCGCCGTGTCTGGCCATTTGAGAGCAGACCGGTTGACTTGGCTGAGGGCCGTAAGGAGACACGCGAAACGCTGTTGTGGGATTTGGCCGGTCAGCCAGGATATAGACTTATTCATCAGCTTCACCTCAGCGAGGTCTCCGTTGCCCTTGTTGTCTTTGATGGGCGCAGCGAGACCGATCCCTTTGCGGGCGTGCAACACTGGGAACGCGCCTTGCGTATAGCACAGCAGGTACAAGGGAGCAGCGCGTTGCCTTTTGAAGAAGTTTCTGGTAGGAGCACGCATGGATCGCGGCGGCATAGGCGTCAGTCGCTCCCGCATTGAGGCTCTGGTACGCGAAATGGGCTTTGATGGTTATTATGAGACCAGCGCGAAAGAGGGTTTTGGCATCGAACAGTTGCAGGTAGTCATTGCGCAAGCTATAGATTGGGCCGTATTGCCCAAGGTCAGTTCGACAACACTTTTTCAGAGCATCAAGGATTTCCTGGCGGCTCAGAAAAAAGCTGGCCGTTTGCTCTCTACGGTAGACGATCTCTACCATACCTTCTTAAAGGAGGAAGTGGCTCCCCAAGAAACCGAAACTCTTCGCGCCCAATTCGAGACCTGTATCGGTCGTGTGGAGTCATCAGGCTTGATTCGGCGGCTGAGCTTCGGAAATTTTGTCTTGTTACAGTCCGAACTCCTCGATGCCTACCCCTCAGCACTAGTCAATGCGGTGAAGGATGAACCGGATGGCCTGGGCAGCATTGCTGAAGCGAAGGTGCTGGCAGGTACATTCACCATGCCTACCGACGAGCGCATCGACAATAAAGAGCAAGAAAAGCTGCTCCTCATCGCTATGATCGAAGACCTCTTACGCAACGAAATCGCCTTACGGGCGAACTCTGAGGATGGTATCCAATTAGTCTTTCCCTCGCAATCCACTCGCGAGAACGCCGAATTACCCGATCCCGAAGAGAAAACTGCATCTTCAGCTTCGAGGGGCCGGTACTCAACATCTATGCTACCCTCTGTGTGCGTCTCTCCCATAGTGGCCTCTTTCGAAAAAGGGAACTCTGGAGGAACGCCATCACCTACGAGGCCAGTGTTGGGGGCACCTGTGGTATGTTCCTGCACAATCGCGGCGAAGGAAGTGGCGAACTCACCCTCTTCATCGACAAAGCCGCCAGCCCACAGACCCGTATCCAATTCGAGGATTACGTCCACATCCATCTGCAACGTCGCGCCCTCCCCGCCACTATCAAACGCCAGCGTGTCTTCGCCTGTCCCAAATGTCCCTTCACCGTCCCCGACCAACTCCTCCGCTTGCGTAGAGAGCGCAGCCTGGACTGGGTGGACTGCCCCAACTGCGGAACTCACATCTCTCTCCTTGACCGTGAAGAACAACTCACAGCAGCCCCTTCGCCAGCAGTGCAAGCTATGGACCGCTCTGCTGATCTCCAACGTGATCGTGAAGCCGCCAAGTCCGTCGTGGCAGGCAAAATAGAAACGCAGGATTTTGATGTGTTTCTCTGCTACAACTCCCCTGACAAGGATACTGTGAAGAAGATTGCGCAACAACTTAAATTGCCCTGGCTGGATGAGGGGGAACTGAGGCCGGGCATGCCACGCCTGCCAGGGATAGAAGAGCAAATAGGAAAGTGCAAATCAGCCGCTGTCTTCGTCGGTAAAAACGACCGCGGCCCTTGGCAGGATATGGAGATAGATGCCGTGCTGCGCAACTTTGTGAATAGGGAGCAAAAATGCCCGGTTATTCCAGTCATCCTTCCTGGCTGTGTAGACACTCCCAAGCTGCCCTTATTCCTTGAGGGTATGACGTGGACAGATTTCCGTCAAAGGGAATCTGAGCCCATGACCAGCTTGATCTGGGGCATTACGGGGAAGCATCCATGGAGGTAGGGCGACTTTGGTGCTGACCCTCGTAGCTTTGGCCCCTGGTGGTCCGGCGATTGGTTTGTGGTTGAAAGAGTCAATGAGGCCATCACTGCCGGGAAAGCACGCTACGCTCATAAACGAGGCGCAAGTCGCCACTCACGTAGACAGCAAAAGCACCAGCGACACCACCGCTAATCTATCGCCTCTCATTAAAAGCTCTTCTATTCTCTAGAACAAGCTCGCTGGGGGTCGCCCCATAGGGGTTCACTTAAGCACTGCTGTCATCCCTTCGCTTCTCGAGAGGCGCAGGCTCTGAGCGCGAGCTTTGGATCGGCGTTGGGCTCAGCGAGAGATCCTTCGCTGCGCTCAGGATGACAGATGGCGGGGGGGCGACCTCCCATGGGCGTTGACTTCAGCACTTGAACACAGGTCCTTCTTGGCTTAAGTGAACACCTAAGGGGGTCGCCCTGCCAGCTTGCAAAAGTCGCATCCCCACCCGATTACGATCTTGGCAGGTTTTTGATCTGCTGCGCTAGCTCTTTGATGGTGAAAGGTTTGCGTAGCATGACGTATGCGGGAAAGGTGCGGCTCAGGTGTTCTATTTCACTGAGGCCGGCCCCTGAAATGATGATGATCGGCAGTTTGTCTGGCGGAATGGCTTCATGGATGTATGCAATGACGTCTTTGCCGGAGGGTGAGTCCGGTAGATACAGGTCACAGATAAGAAGATCGTGGGCGAGTGGGTAGATAACCTGCGTATCCTTAAAAAGGGTCTTTAACAAGGATGAGCCATCCTTAAAGGCGCTGACTGTATGCCCTTCCATCTGTAAAGCAAAGGTTAGCCAGTCAATGATGGCTGGGTTATCTTCTAGTAGTGCTATATGCATATGCTTCTTCTCATTCCTCCACTATACGATTTAAGAGAAGTGAGAGCGTCCGTGCTGCACTCAAGAATTTTCTCTTCCTGAAAGCTGTGCCTCATAGAGAAAAGTGTGTGATAGAATGTGAGGACATGATAATAGAATATCACGTTTTCACGCTTAATACGACACACCACCTGAGGAGGAGGCCGTTTATGTATAGATCACGCACCGCGCTCTGCTTACCTCTTACACCATTCCTACTTAGTTTGCTTGCATTGCTACTATTAACGACGGCCTGTGGCGGTAGTTCGAGTAATGTACCGGATGCCCAGCAGCTGATCTCGCAGGCGCAGACGGCTATCCAGCAAGTAAAATCCTACCATTTTAATCTTACAGTAGATAATCCAGGGACAGTTGGAGCTCTGATTATTAAGACGGCTGACGGCGATGTTTTGGTACCCGATAAATTGCAGGCGAAGGCGAATGTGCTGGTAGTTGGTAATGTCGTGCAGGTACAGATTATTACCATAGGTGATAAGCAGTATATGACCAATCCGATTACTAACCAGTGGATGAATACCTCTGGTCTGCTTGACCCCCGTACGCTCTCCGACTCTAAAACTGGTGTTGCGGCCATTCTTAGTCATATTGAAAATCCCAGCACACCCGCCGATGCTAACGTCGACGGGACGTCTTGCTGGAGCATTGATGGCAAGCTTGATGCTCAATATCTGGCAGGCATCACCGGAGGTGGCGCACCAGCAGGGACCAAGGTTAATGTGAACACCTGCATTGGCAAAAGCGATCACCTCCCTTATCTGATCAAGATGTCGGGCGTCGCGGCTCAAGGGGATAGTGATAAGACGGTGCGTACCTTTAAATTGTCGAAGTTTAACGAGAGTTTGACGATTACAGCTCCTATTCCGTAAATCATGCTATGCTGATGACGAAAGGTAAAGCGAAACCAGAACAACCACGTGGCATAACACGGATGGGGACGAATGGACCTGTGGAGTGACAAAACCGTATATAGTAGTGGCGACCCTTGCGGTCGCCATGATTTACACATAACACGGATGGGGACGAATGGACCTGTGGAGTGACAAAACCGTATATAGTAGTGGCGACCCTTGCGGTCAATACATTTCAACTAAGAGACCCTCCCGCTTTGTCATCCTGAGCGCAGCGAAGGATCTCTGGCTGGCGAGAGATCCTTCGCTGCGCTCAGGATGACACGGCTGCATCGGCTTCGTTTGACTCGCAACGCGTCTTATTTGAAATGTATTGACCCTTGCGGTCGCCATGATTTACACGTAAAAATGTCGTATACTCCATTGGAAACGAAACAGCGAGTACCTACTGGAAAGCGAACCGAGGAAAACTATGAATAGCGATAAAGGTAGACCACGAAGACGGCCCGATGATTGGGATGATGGTGAGGAAGAAGAGTATATGCCACCTGCACCCGTGCGTCGTCGGCGTCCCCCGGTATCTCCTGTACCGCCATCTACTTATGCCCCGCGTCCACGACCGCGTCAATATGCCCAGGAACGTCCTCGTGTGGCGCGTCAACAGCCGCCTAAGCGAAGGAGTGTATGGCCATGGCTGCTCATGGGTTGTGCCGGAGGAATCGTGTTGTTAGTTTTGGCGGCAGCAGCAGTTGTCTTTTTTGCCCTGCGTAGTGCAACAGGAACTACCGGTATTAACAATTTGCCTCTGCCTGGCGTGACCACGAGCGTTTACACTCAGAAAAGCTTGCCCCAACAAATTCCCCTTTCTACGCTACAGCAGGTACAAGTTCATGATCAAATTGGCGATGTTACTATTACTGTTGATCCCAGTACAACAACGCCCACAGTCGCTTACGTCAAGAAGGTGAAAGCCACCAGCAGCGATGCTGCTAACAAAGAGTTTAACAATATCATAGTGCAGGTACAGCCATCCGGCACCTCTGATGGCACCTTATCCGTTAATGCCACCGTGCCCAACAATGGCACGCTGTTCAGCAGCCATAATGATTCAGTTGATGTGATGGTTACACTTCCACCTCAAAGCACATCGGCACCGGCAACACCAACGACAGGCAACATTGCTACAGTCACCCCATCTACGGCCTCGACTCCCTTGAAATTGGACGTCAATGTCTCCATCGGAAACATCAGCGTCACCGGCTTGAGCGGTATCTTACAAATTCAGGATAGTATCGGCAATATCAGCGTGCAGCAGGCTATCCTGTCCGATGGCTCATCTTTGCGCACCAGTTCAGGCAATGTGACCTTTAAGGGCAGCCTAGACACTACCACTCTTGCCAGCAATTCTCAGTCGATCTACACTATTCAAAGTGAAACAGGTAATCTCGATGTAACCCTACCTGCCGATACCAATGTCATTCTGGATGCCTACACCAACAGCGGCACCATTGCCAGCGATTTTGATGTGAGCAAGATTAAGAGCTCTGATGGTTCTCTCAATGGGCCGCTTGTCTCTGGCACCACACCTACTGCCCTCTTAAAGCTACATGTCAGCACGGGGAATGTGTACTTGCGGCAAGGCGCGTAGAGGCCATAGAGGAAGAGAGGAAGACATGCTATGGACATTCCCCAGGAAGAGAACCCCTCTCCAGAGAAAGTATTCTATCCGCCCAGCCCCGACAAAGATGCCCTCCCGCAAGCCAGCGTCGAAGAGCTTCGGCGAGGGCGACGCCGATTCACACGGCGTGCGGTGTTGATTGGGCTGGCAGGCATGGCAGGAACAGGTCTCGTCGTCAAGGCACTGCTTGGAAATGCCCCAATCTCTTTCCGAAAGGGTCTTCCCTACCGAGGACATACTGATGTTGTGTACAGTATAGCTTGGTCGCCTGATGGCACCCGCTTGGCTTCGGCCAGCAATGACAAGACCGTACAGGTATGGGAAGCCAGCAGTGGCAGCCACCTGCTCACCTACACCGGACATAACGATGCTGTACAGAGTGTCGCTTGGTCACCCGATGGGATACTCCTTGCCTCGGCGAGTCTTGACAAGACCGTACAGGTGTGGGTGGCTAATAGTGGCAGCCACCTGCTCACCTACCGAGGACATACTGATGCTGTGTGGGACATATCCTGGTCACCCGATGGGATGCGCTTGGCCTCGGCGGGCAATGACAAGACGGCGCAGGTGTGGAATGCCAGCAGTGGCAGTCACTTGCTCACCTACCGAGGACATACTGATGCTGTGTGGGACATATCCTGGGCGTCTGATGGGATGCGCTTGGCCTCGGCGGGCAATGACAAGACGGCGCAGGTGTGGAATGCCAGCAGTGGCAGTCACCTGCTCACTTACCGAGGACATACTGATAGTGTGTTAAGTATAGGCTGGTCACCTCATGGGACACGCCTGGCTTCGGCAAGCTGGGATGCGACGGTGCAGGTGTGGAATGCCGCCAGTGGCAAACACGAGCTCACCTATCGAGGACATACTGGCCCTGTATGGAGTATAGACTGGGCGTCTGATGGGACGCGCTTGGCTTCAGCAGGCAATGACAGGACCGTGCAGGTCTGGGATGCCGGCAGTGGCAACCACCTGCTCATCTACCGAGGACATACTGATATTGTGCGGAGTATAGACTGGTCGCCTGATGGGATGCGCTTGGCTTCAGGAGGCAATGACAAGACCGTGCAGGTCTGGGATGCTACGACAATCTTCACCTACCGAGGACATTCTGATGCTGTGCGGAGTGTCGCTTGGTCACCCGATGGCACACATTTGGCCTCGGCGAGTGCTGACGCGACAGTGCAGGTGTGGAATGCCAGCAGTGGCAACCGCCTGCTCACCTATACGGGACATACTAATATTGTGCAGAGTGTCGCCTGGTCACCTAATGGCACGCATCTGGCCTCGGCGAGCAATGACAAGACCGTGCAGGTCTGGGAGGCCAGCAGTGGGAGCCGCCTGCTCACTTATACAGGACATTCTGGTCCTGTGCAGAGTATAGCTTGGTCACCTGATGGCAAGCGCATAGCCTCGGCAAGCTGGGACGCGACAGTGCAGGTCTGGAATGCCAGCCGTGGCAGCCACCTGCTCACCTACACCGGGCATTCTGGTCCTGTGTTGAGTATAGCTTGGTCACCCAATGGGACGCACCTGGCCTCGGCGAGTGCTGACGCGACGGTGCAGGTGTGGGATACCACCAGTGGGAGCCACCTGCTCACCTACACCGGACATACCGATAGTGTGCAGAGTATAGTTTGGTCACCCGATGGCACCCGCCTAGCTTCAGGGAGTAATGATAAAACGGTGCAGGTGTACAATGCCAGCCGTGGCAGCCATCTGTTCACTTACACCGGACATACCGATAGTGTGCAGAGTATAGCTTGGTCACCCGATGGCTCACGCTTGGCTTCAGCGAGCAATGACAAAACGGTGCAGGTCTGGGAGGCCAGCAGTGGCAACCCCCTGTTCACTTACACCGGACATACTAAAAGTGTGCAGAATATAGCCTGGTCACCCGATGGCACCCGCCTAGCCTCAGCAAGTGCTGACAGGACGGTACGGGTGTGGTGGATGCTGTAAGACAATGAAAAGTTGCTCCAAGGTCTTTCTCTGTATCCTTCCCAATTTCAAACTGGACTGCCTACCAGGCTACAATCCATCTCGACAAAACACCTATTGCGGTAATACAGTTAACCCTGTATAATCGTACCAGAGGCGATATCTGCATGAAACGAGAAAAGAAGGAACATTCTTCTTGAGCAATTACAGTCAGCTCAAAGTTATTGAGCCGACGTTGAATCTACTGCCCTCATTGAGGAACATCTACCTGAAAGGATTATGTGACCATGTCAACTGATCCCCCATCTAAAAAAGGCGATTACTTCATCGATGTCGAGAGTGGTGCAGAAATGACCCGTCTCATCAGCCATGAGCGTTTTATGACCGAAGCTATGGGAGGGCTGTTCTCAGAGCGATCTGATATAGATTCTATGCATGCTATTCTCGATCTCGGTTGCGGCCCTGGCCAATGGGTCCGTGACGTCGCCTATGAATATCCTAAGATTGCTGTGACTGGTATCGATATCAGTGACATTATGATCGATTACGCACGTGCTCATGCACGTGTCCAGGGATTGGACAATGCCCATTTCCAGGTCATGGACATCACCAAACCTCTTGAGTTTGCTGACAACTCCTTCGATTTGGTCAATGGGCGCTTGATAGCCTTTCTTTCCCCGCAACAATGGACAGGTCTCCTCAGAGAGTGCATGAGGATTGTGCAACCAGGAGGAGTGATCCGTCTGACTGAAAACGATTTTGTCACGACCAGCCTCGCTACCGATACCGTCTTTAGCCTCTTCTACCGTGCCTTGACACGAGCAGGTCAGAGTTTTTCTCCTACTGGCCGTGTACTAGGCATCACATCCAAACTGAGCCATTTACTGAAAAAGGCTGGCTGTACCAACATCCAATATAAAGCGCACGCGCTCGACTTTTCAGCCGGAACTGCGGTCCATGAGACCTACTGTAAAGTCACCACCGTCTTTATCACATTAATGCAACCCTTCCTCATTGGCACGGGCGTAACCACGCAGGAGGAACTGCAAAACCTTTTGTACCAGATGGAGCTAGAGATGTACAGCGACGACTTCAATGGTGTCATATTCCTCCTGACCGCATGGGGCGAGAAACCGCAGGACGCCTAATACAGAGAAAAGAAGATAAACACGGGTACAGCATCCTCAGCTGTACCCGACTAGAATAACACTTCTCACTCATCCCAATAAGCAGAGCCAAATGTTCACCCATATCGATGCGCAACGGCGCATGGCTCTCACAGGCCGATAGCACGAACAACAAAGGCCTATGCATCTCTAAAAAAGAACGTTATACTACCTCTATGATTATAGGAGTAAGCCAGATCACGTTACATTTACCCGACTCTCATTCGTTAAAAGAGAAACGGCAGATTATCAAATCGGTCATAGCACGGGTACGTAACCATTTTGACGTTGCCATCGCTGAGGTTGCCGAGCAAGATCGCTGGCAACTCGCAGTGCTGGGCATCACATGCGTGAGTAACAGTAGTTCCCATGCTGATGAAATATTGATGCGTGTCCAACGTTATATTGAAGAGACGCGACCAGATATTCTGATCACCGCTGTAGAAACCGAAGTGATTACGTGGTAAGTATCTATCTATATCCTTACAACAATTACATATTATGCTATCACAAGAATGTATATATATTTTAGGTGTGCGGGTGGATCTGGTTTCACAAGCAGAGGCCCTTGAGGTTATCGAACGTATGGTGGCCCAACGACGTGCCAGCAACAATACTCTACCCTGCCAGCAGGTTGTGACGGTCAATACCGAGTTTGTGATGGCGGCTCAACAGAATGACGATTTTCGTATAGCTATAAATGCTGCGGCTCTAGTGGTAGCGGATGGTATAGGCATTGTCTGGGCTACGCGCTATCTGGGCAAACCCACAACTGAGCGGGTGACAGGAACAGATATGCTGCCGATGCTGGCACAACGTTGTGCAGCACACAGCTATCGCCTTTTTCTTTTAGGAGCGGCCCCGGGTGTCGCAGAGGCTGCTGGCGAGCGTTTGCAGGAGTTGGCCCCCGGTTTGGTGATCGCTGGCACATATGCCGGTTCGCCTGCGCCGTCTGAAGAGGATGAGATTATTGAACGGCTTCGGGCTGCTCAGGCTGATGTGCTGTGCGTCGCCTATGGTGCTCCCGCGCAGGAACTATGGATATATCGCAACCTGGCACGTTTGCCCGTTGCTGTCGCTATGGGTGTAGGTGGTGCCTTCGATTTTATTACCGGACGCCAGCAACGCGCACCTGTGCGCATGCAGAAGCTGGGCCTGGAATGGCTCTATCGCCTCTATCGCGAACCCTGGCGTTGGCGGCGTATGCGAGCCTTACCACATTTTGCTCTGAAAGTTCTTTTGAGAGGGCGTAAAGATTGTCAGGAACCTCCCCCGTTCCGTTAAACGGGAGGGGCTTGCGAAACGGCTAGCGCAACGCAAGTTCCTGTCTACCGGACACTCTTCGCGAGAGTGTAGCAGCGAGACGGGCTACAAGCGATGTCCGAATGCCACCCTAGTTCGGACCACTCCTCGCCACGCCGAAGCGGACGGAATGGATGTAGTCATTCCTAAGCCTGTCTTGCCATCGGGAAGGGTCATATCACCCAGGCTCTGACCTGGAGAAAGGGCAATCCCTTGAGAATACCAGTTGTCGATACCCGCGGGGTGGCACTCATGCCATGTACCCCCGCCAAAGCCCGCCACCTGTTCAAGAGTGGCAAAGCCAGGCCCAAGAGAAACAAGCTTGGTTTGTTCTACGTGCAACTCTGCTACGAGCAGGAGCCAGACAACCAGCCCTTGGTCGCTGGGGTCGATCCTGGAAGCAAATTTGAGGGCTTCAGTGTCGTGGGCTCTCAAGACACCGTACTGAACCTGATGGTCGAGGCACCTGACCACGTCAAAGAGGCGGTCGAAACGAGACGGACGATGCGCCGTGCCAGACGCTTCCGCAAGTGGCGTCGACCCAAACGGGTTGACAATCGCCTCACTCGCAAGCCGCGTCTCCCCCCATCAACGCGAAGCCGATGGGAAGCCAAAGCCCGTGTGATAGTTCAGCTCTGTAGCATCCTGCCACTCACCGATGTAGTGGTCGAGGACGTTGCTGCTGGAACTCGCAAAGGCAAGGCAGGCAAGTGGAATGGGTCATTTAGTCCGGTGCAAGTGGGCAAGGAGCACCTCTATGGCTTGCTTGGTGAGATGGGGGTAACGGTTCATCTCACAAAGGGATGGCAGACCAAAGAGTTGAGAGAGAAGTACGGACTGAAGAAGACGAAAAGCAAGTCCAAGCGGTCCTTTGGGAGTCACGCCATCGATGCCTGGGTGATGGCGGCATCGGTGAGTGGGGCTCCTCAACCCACCTGTCAACGTCTTTGGTACCTCGTGCCAACCATCTTGCACCGCCGCCAACTGCACCGCTTGCAAGCCTCCAAGGGCGGGGAGCGCAAGCCCTACGGCAGTACG
>WNFX01000157.1_pt1 | contig 56372 bp, 44 predicted proteins | sample 5400111 | NCBI WGS metagenome assembly WNFX01 (sample SAMN13153363, study PRJNA577476) | soil metagenome | isolation source: 40 cm soil or saprolite under grassland replicate 1 | place: USA:California | collected 2016-06-15
AACCCCACCTGCCGGGCCGCTCAGCGCAGTACGTACTGGCTCATGTGCCGCAGTACTGGCAGAGATACTGCCACCAGATGATTGCATGATACGCAGAGGACCATCAATGCGCTTTTGGAGATTGTTTAGATAGCGAGCCATGAGAGGCTGGACATAGGCATTGACACAGACCGTGCTGGTGCGTTCGTATTCACGAAATTGTGGAAGTAACTCACTGGAAAGGGTGAGGTAGATATGCGGAAAGCGTTCGCGTAACAGTTCTGCCAGTGCCTGTTCATGCACCGGATTGCGGTAAGCGTAGAGCAGTGAGATGGCGATACTCTCAGGCTCACAGTTTGCCAGTTTGTGTAACAGAGCCTCATAATCTTGAGAAGTGGGAGCATGCAGGATTGTTCCTTGATAATCCAGGCGTTCAGGAAGCTCTACACGCCGCTCACGAGGAATGATGACCGGTGGACGTTGCTGCAGCAGGTCGTAGAGAGCGGGGCGATTCTGCCGACCTATCTCTAAAACATCGGCAAAGCCTTCTGTGGCTATCAAAGCGGCACGCGCACCTTTACGCTCTAGAAGCGCGTTAGTAGCAACGGTAGAACCATGTACGATAACATTTTCAGGCGCAACCTGCACACCGGCTATACAGGATAATAGTCCCTGAGCCGGATCATGCGGGGTGCTTGGCACTTTATGGACATGGAGGTGCCCTACCTCAAGTGAGGAATCTTGTGGTGCAATAAACGAGACGATATCAGTAAAGGTACCACCAATATCGACGCCGATGATGCCTGAGCGTGATGGGTTGTACTGATCCTGCATATGTTCTTTCTTGGTTGGAATACACTGTACAATTCATACAGGGATAGCTTAGCGAAAATATGCTGGTGTTGGCAAGTGGGCTTTCAGCTTCTATCTTATTCTATATCAGGCATATCTGCATGCACAGCACGGACCCCAGGAAGCTGATGAAGTTCACCTATGATATGAGGCAGAGCTGTAGCATTTGTAATATGGCAGGCTACTTCGATGGTATGCACTTCCTGGTCTGTACGTATTTTTAATGCACCCACGGTAATACCAGAACGTACGCAGATATCATACACTTGATCAAGCAGTGAACTAGCCGTCGCAGTAGTTTCTATACTCAAGTGATGAACGTGTTTTAGACGGGGAAGTAATAAACGCTGCTCTACAAGACCTAAGAAGAACAGTATAAGAAGGGCAAGGACAGTTACGCTTACGGCTTCGACCAGCAATCCGGCTCCGCAAGCCATACCAATAGCAGCTACTACCCAGATAGCGGCAGCAGTGGTGAGTCCTTTGACCTTGTCCGAATTGCGTCCGACGACAATTGAGCCGCCACCTAGAAAACCGATGCCCGCGACAACATAGGAAGCAATACGAGTTGGGTCAACTTGAATATGTAGCGTACTGAGCAGGCTCGCAAAGCCATAAGCTGAGATAATGGTAAAGAGAGCAGAACCAAGGGAAACCAGGGCATTGGTACGCATACCAGCCGGATGTTCAGTGCTTTCGCGCTCTAAACCTACCAATGCTCCCAGCACTAATGCCAGGACTAAGCGCAACAGTATCAAGGGGAACGAGATCATAGACATCTATCCTTAACCTGGATTGTCACTACTCAGGTATTTGACTACTCGCCGCTTACGGCTCGCAAAGGTTTAGGTGTGGGAAACCGTGCAGCCGCGGCTTCCCACACCTAAACCTTTTGACGATATGCTGTTCTCTTGAAAAGAGTATAGCATATCTCTCAGGATAGGTTCCAATTATTCACCCATGTCTCTATCCAGCAAGCAGTTACCTGATAATAACGTGCCAGATGCGCTCAGCAATCTAGCAGAATTGTCTCGCCTCCACGCTCAGCAGAGCGTTTGGCAGCTTCCATGACGGCAATATTGCGACGGGATTCTTCCGCGGGAACGGCTAAGGACTCTCCAGAATGGAGGTGATTCGCCAGGTTGCGATGGAAGGCGTATAGAGGAGCCTCGGGTAACATAAGTTGCTGTTCGTGGATGGCACCGCCGATTTCACGAGTGAAGACGTGCAAGTGTGGTAAAGCCTCGGAGAGGGCCAGCCGCTCTTCGATAAGATCGCCTGACCAGCGACGACTCTTGACAAATTCTTGCCGCCAGTGACCGACGATAGCTCCACGCTCACCAAGAATATACCATTTGGGCTTGACTGCCGCTGCAATATCCGAATGAGTAAATTCGGCCTCTTGTCCATTGGCGAAACGCAGGTAGACGCTGGAATGGTCGGCGTTGGTGACATCGTGCCAAACACGCTTATGTTCAACGCCACGCACACTTATGATGGGATCGGGAATGAGCTGAAGTATCCAGTCAAGGTAGTGCGAACCCCAGTCGTAGAAAACACCACCAGAAATGGGCTGGTGCGAATGCCAGTAATCGCAGGGATGAGCATACCCACCGATAAAGGTTTCTATATGGAACACGGGACCGATAGTGTTCTGTTGAAGAACCCGCTGAATAGCAAGGTAGTCGGGGTCCCACCGACGACACTGGTAGACGGTTAAGGCTTTGTGCTGTTCCTGGGCAAGGGCGATCATTGCGTCGGCTTCGGCAGTGGTTAAACAAAAAGGTTTTTCGGAGACGACGTGTTTGCCTGCGCGTAACATCTGCACAGAAATAGAGGCATGCGTGCTGGGTGGAGTTGAAACGATCACCAGATCGACGTCGGGATCGGCAGCTATTTGCTCAAGGTCTGTGCAGGTACGAATGCCTGGAAATGCTTGTCGGGCCAGAGCTAGACGGGATTCGTTGTGATCGCAGACAAGGGTGTATTCCAAGCCAGGAACATTGCTGATGGCCGTGCCGTGTTCAAGGCCAATAGCTCCATAGCCAATCATGGCAATATGTGCCGGATGTTCTGTGGTATCAACTCCTGAAGCATAGCGGACAGCACGGGCGATCACTTGCTGGAAGACCAGATGATGTTGCGTTTCTTCTGTGCTGCCTAATGTGGTGCAAAAGACGCGACCACGACCATAATGACGAGCGTAGGCCAGGGTACGTAAGGTATAGCGCCAGGAGGTACGCCACAAAATATCGGCATCGACAGGAACGTTGTCCAGCAGATAGACGGCTTCTAGCACGGCAAAAGAGGCATCGACACGGCGGGTAATATAGTGGTCAGCATCGGTGACGCGAGCGATAATCTCAGTACGTGGTGTGCAGGTGCCGTGAACATTTCCCAGTACCTCGCCCAACAAAGGGTATTCGTGATAGGCTTCGACAGCATTGCCAAAGCAGACCAGACCACCACCGCGTTCAACAAAGGTACATAATGCCTCTTCTTGTTCGGGACTGAGTGCCCCCTGCTCTCCATCGAGGACAACAACCAGTTCCGGTGTGAGGTGCTCAAAGGTATGGGGAGTAGTGACAACTGCCGTGTCCGTAATTGCAATCATGAACGGTAAAACTCCTTCTGGACGTGATCGATCACGCCCCAACAGATAGATACTTCGCATTCGCTATATTGCTCATCTGACCAAAGTTCATCATCGTATCCCTACCTTAGCTACGTTGGTCATGATAATGTGGATGATCATGAGAATGATCGGGCCAGTGACGATGATCATGAGAATGCATGGTACCTGCTGGTGGCAACTCTTCTGGGCGATGGGTATGCTCTCCATTTACGTGATATGGATGATCATGTCCAAACCACAAGTTTTTAGGGTTGTAATTGGCAACCAGCAGACTTTCGCCATGATGCCAGCGATCACGGAAGATATCATAATTCTTCTTGCTTTTGGTGGCCTGCTCATCTTCGCTCAGACTATACCACTCACGATGTGGATGCTTCTCAAGACATTCAGCCAATTGGGGTATGGCAACCACACGGTAACCAGCAGCCTTGAAGAAGAAGCTACAGTAAATATCCATCAAACGATAAAAACGGAATTTTTCGTCAATCCAGCTGACTTCTGAAAGCAGTTCGCGGCGGAAGGCCATTAAGTAACCTTCGATGGCATCGACATCAGGACCGGCTGCTTCCTGGAACTCGCGGAGATCATCAGTCACCAGACCATAGGGGCCGACAACGCCGATATGAGTATCAGATAGTGGCTGCGATAGCTGTTCCCAGATGTCGCCGGTGACCTCAATTGAGGTGTCCATGAGAGCAACCAGATGACCCCGGCTGGCACGCATGGTGGCATTGCGACCAGCGGCAAACCCCATGTTGTGGTCGGCGAAGAGGACTTGTAGATTCATATGCTGTCCATGCTCTCCTGTCAGATCGTCGTTACGGGCCAGTTGTTGTAGATATAACAGGGTGTCGTCGGTTGAACCGTTGTCGATGATCACCAGTTCGATAGAACGATTCCCTGTATAGCGGCAAATGCTGCGTATACAGCGTTCCAGGTCTTCCCGACTGTTGTGAGCGAGCAAATTAACCGAAAATTCAAAGAGGTCAGAGGCTTTTCTGTTATCAGGTACATCGGTCGAGCTGGAAATGACGGTGAACTCGTCCTCCGGGCGGCGTGGGAGGACAAGCGTGCCAGCAGAGGTATCTTTGAGTGCATAACCGGCTGAACTGAGTTCCTGGCGGATGGAGTCGGCGTGCGGGTAATCGTGGTGGCTGCGTAGTACTGTGCGTTCACGTACTTGAGTGGCAACGGGAGCGGGTACAGCAGCGAGATAGAACTGCGGGTCTGTTTTCTGCCGTGAACGATCACTTTGCAGGTAGCTTTGCAGGTCAAAGCCGAGGATACGATCAGAGTCGAGCAAGAGGCGTACTTTGGTAGTGGGATCATATGCATCTGAGCGCAACATATCCCACACAACGGCCATAGCGCGAGGCATGTTCAGGTCATTCTCGACCTCAGCCAGGAATCTCTCCTGATAAGGATGATTCACAAGTGGTTCGCCGGAGAGGGCAAGGGACTGATCTGAGCGGATGAATAACTCATAGGCGCGGCTCTGTAGGCGTTCTAGCGATGTCTGGGCAGCTTGCAAGGCACGGAAGGTAAAGTTGAGGCGACTGCGATAGAGCGCAGTAGTGTAGAAATAGCGCAGGGACATGGGATCGAAGCCGCGAGCCTCGATCTCGGAGCAGGTGTAGGCGTTACCGGTCGATTTAGCCATTTTCTGTCCATCGGCCAGCAGGTGTTGAGCGTGTACCCAGTAGTTGACAAATTGCTGGCCGGTATAGCCTTCGCTCTGGGCAATTTCATCTTCATGGTGAGGGAAGATGTTATCGACCCCGCCAGTGTGCAGGTCGAAATGCTCACCGAGATATTTGATGGACATGGCACTACACTCGATGTGCCAGCCGGGGAAACCACGCCCCCACGGGCTATCCCATGCCATTTCGCGTCCATGTTCGGCAGGTTTCCACAGGGGAAAGTCTTCTGGATTATGGCGGTCGGCATCAACGCCTTCACGCACACCTGCTAGCATGTTTTCCAGTTGGTTGCCGGAGAGTTTGCCGTAGTCAGGAAAGCGTTTGATGTCGTAATAAATGTAGCCATTCACTTCATAGGCAATGCCTTTTTCTAGCAGCCCCGCAATGATGGTGATCATTTCAGGAATATGCTGAGTGGCACGGGGAAAGATATGGGCGGGCAGTATATTGAGTTTAGCTTCATCCTCGTGAAAGGCATCGGTATAGAACTGGGCAATCTGTACTGATGTTTTGCCCTCTTTACGAGCCTGGGCCAGCATTTTATCTTCGCCGCGATCGACCATTTCCTGGCGCATATGGCCAACATCGGTAATATTTTTAACGTGCAGGACCTCGAAACCACGATACGCAAAGGTTCGGCGGAGCCAGTCGGCCATGATAAAAGTGCGCAAGTTGCCAATATGAATATAACGGTAGACCGTGGGGCCGCACGAATACATTTTGATTTTGCCATCTTCTATAGGAACTATCTCTTCAATATGTCGGGTGAGGGTATTATAGATTCTCATGGTAACGTGCGTAACCTTTCCAGGGAGCTCGTCAGCGTGACCGTGACATGTCTGAACAAGTATTCAATTATACGCTTATATGGTACGAGCGAAAGATCGTCTCTGTCAAGCAAGATACGCTGAAAAAGTGTATATGGTTCAGTAATATAACTAAGCACCACCGTATGATGCCCACCCCACATGATGCCCGCAAGGGGCAATCCATTTCAAAGAAGACGTTTTGCCAGTCAAACCAAGCCGCTTCATCAGTGTCATCCTGAGCGCAGCGAAGGATCTCTCTGGCCGCAGAGAGATCCTTCGCTGCGCTCAGGATGACAGCCGTGCTGAAGTTCACGCCTATGGGGCATCACTACTATATACGTCTTTCGTGCGCTCGACATATTACAGTTTAGTTGACAGGCTGTATTGCACATCCTATATTCTAAATAACTCGCGTTTACGCTGATAAAGAATGACCTGCTATCCAATCTATATCAATTGTTGCGAATAGGAGTTAAGCAGGTTCTTTGTAGAAGGAAAGACGTATGCCAATAGAAATTAAGGTAGCTCCACCAGGGATCACTATTAGCCAGGGACGGACTTTCATGGTGACTGATGCAAATGGGGCGATCAATAGTGAGACAGAGCAGGGTGTTTATGCTATTGATACGCGCTTTATCAATTACTATCACCTGTACATCAATCATCAACCCTGGCAGCTTATTGACTCCAGTCAGTTGAGTTTTTATGCTTCGCGTTTTCACCTGACCAACCCTCCATTGGAAACTGAGTTTGGTGGTATACCGGGCAATTCGATCAGTCTCACGGTGAATCGTGCTGTAGGGAGAGGTATTCATGAGGATCTTGATATCGTCAACTATACGGGGAAGAAGATTCGCTTTATGCTGGAACTGGTCATGCGTTCGGATTTTGCCGATATCTTTGAGGTAAAAGCGCATAAGATTATTCTGCGGGGCTGGATACAAACGAGATGGAACGAGCAGGAGACCAAGCTGCGTACATCCTACACCGATAAGGATTTTCACCGCGCCCTCATCTATCAAATTGCGAATAATCAGGCGGCGATGCCGGTTGGTTACGCCAATGGATGTATATTCTTTGATATTGAACTCGAGGCGGGCCAGAAGTGGCATACCTGTGGTGAAATTAGCCTGGAACATGGGCAGCATATACGTCGGCCAGTGTATACACCGTGTGGTCGTATGGGTACGCCGTCGGAAGGAGCAACTCCCCCCCCAGGAGAAGAACCACTCAGTGACTTTGACGAGCGGCAAGCACGCTGGCAGGCCCGCTGTACGGATGTGGAGACGCCCAATGAGCATGTGTATCGTATGTACCGGCAAGCGGTGGAGGATATGGGCGCACTGCGCATTTACGATCTGGATGTATCGGACGAGGCATGGGTGCCTGCTGCTGGTGTGCCATGGTTTGTGACGCTCTTCGGGCGTGATAGTCTGATTGTCTCGCTACAAAACATGTCTGTCTCACCAGGGTTTGCCCGTGGAGCGTTGAAACGCTTAGCCGATTATCAGGCCTCCGAGCGCGATGACTGGCGGGATGCTCAGCTAGGCAAGATTCTTCATGAAATACGCTTTGGTGAGTTGGCGCATTTTCATGCCATCCCGCATACACCCTATTATGGTACGGCAGATGCCACGCCCCTGTACCTGATCGTACTCTCTGAAGCCTATCGCTGGACAGGGGACGATCACTTGTTCAAGGAATATCGTAGAGTGGCGGAGGCATGCCTGCACTGGATTGATATCTATGGAGACCTGGATGGAGACGGCTTTCAGGAATATAAGACGTTTTCTTCGTTGAAATACGAAAATGTCGGATGGAAAGATTCGGGAGATGCCGTAGTGTACGCCGATGGCTCACAGGTGAAACAGCCGAAGGGATTGTGCGAGCTACAGGGCTATGTCTATGATGCCAAGATACGCATGGCTGAGATGTTTGAAGTGCTAGGTGATCACACACGGGCACAAAAGCTGCTGGAAGAGGCTGCCACCTTAAAGCAACGCTTTAACGAGGTCTTCTGGATGGAAGATGAAGGCTGCTTCGCTTTTGGACTTGACCCCAATAAAAAGCAGATTACGTCCGTTTCATCGAACGCAGGACACAGCCTATGGAGCGGAATTGCCGACCCGGACAAGGCGGCACGTACCGCCAGGAGACTTTTACAGCCGGACATGTGGAGCGGCTGGGGTATTCGCACGCTCTCCAGCAAGAATCCGGCCTATAATCCCTTTTCGTACCACCTTGGCTCGGTCTGGCCACATGACAACGGCATTATCGCTGCCGGTTGCAAACGCTATGGGCTGATCAATGAGGCCAATAAGGTGATTCGGGGTGTCTTCGATGCGGCACGACGCTTTGATGCATATCGCTTGCCGGAGATTTACGCCGGTTTGAGACGCGAGGGGAAGAGGACAGATTTTCCTTCACTCTATCCCGGTGGGGCAAATATACCGCAGGCATGGGCTTCAGGAAGCATTTTCCAGATGTTACAGGCAATCTTTGGTTTGCGTGCCGATGCCCCACATGGACGCCTCTATGTACACCCGACGCTGCCTACATGGCTTCCTACAATCGAACTGCGCCACCTGCGTGTCGGTGCCAGTTCGATTGATTTACGCTTCTGGCGCGAAGGCGAGCAGTCACGTTGGGAAGTATGCAATATAACGGAAGCAGTCGATCATCCAACAACTCGTACGCCACACACGCATCCTCCAATTGAGGTTCTGGATGATCCTGATGCGGTTACCACCCAGTAATAAGGGGAACAGGGCAGAGGCTAGCTCTGCCCCTACGGCTGCATGGACACCGTTTCGCTTGTCCTGGACATGTACTGACGGTGAGCGCAGCAAGCCGTATGTCGCTGTAGGGGCAGAGCTAGCCTCTGTCCTCTCTTGGTTATTATTGCGTCATCTCTCTCACGATTTGTTGTACATGGGCACCATTAGCTCGGCCTTTGGTTTCTTTGGCAGCGAGGGGCATGACACGCCGGAACTCTTTGCCGTTCTCCTCAATCAGTTTGGCAACGATGGAGCGTAACTCATCATCGCTGAGTTGTGATCCCTTGAGATAGAACTGGAGAATGTCCAGTTCCCGCTGCTCTTTGTCGACCAGATCGGTACGGCCCCCCTGTTCGTAGAGGGGAATGGCCTGCTGGCGTTTTTTGACTTCTTGCTCCAATGTTTTCAAGCAGTCAGCTTCAGTCAGGGGTTGACCATACTCAGGGTTTTTGCGGTCGGTGCGTGCTACTTCAAGGTTGTGAATAGCTCCGAGGGCCATGCGCAGGGTGTCCAGCCGCAGTTGGTCGCGTGCGCGTTGGGCGTCCTGAATGTCTTTGCGGAGTTTTTGCTCTATGGGAAATTCCTGTCGTGATGCAGCCATGCTTAATTCTCCTTAGATGAGACATATCGTTTGCTATATGTCAAGTATATCACATTATGGAGGAAAAAGCATCAAGCTAAGTCTGATGAATTTGGCATGATACGGATGTAGCGACGAACGGCAATTGGGCCGGGTACTAGCCATACACGCACTCCCATAAAAGCTGGATACCCAGATACAGCAAGGATAAGCTTACAGTACCTGGGTATCATTAAGTTTACCAGTTTGTATCTATTGCATTTTTGACACTCAAAACAAATCCTGACAGAAGGTGTCATATATAGTGTGGTAGAATATCTGTACTATGAATAAATTGTAGAGCTTTTAGAAGACAGAACACGGTTTAGAGAACTACCGGAGGTGTTTGTTTGGCTAAGAGAGAGTTTACGGTGGCGAATGAATATGTCTATGATCAGCGAGGGCCGCTACGCTGGATTATCTCACATGTGTTGCGCTATAAGCGCTTTATTGCCAGTTTTATGCTAGCATCGATTGTGACCAATACCCTGTATGCGACGGTGCCAACATTGACGGGGACAGCCTTCAATGTAGTTGTACAAGGTCAAACTGCACGGAGCCAGCTAGTCGGAATTGCACTGACCATTTTGGGAATTGTAGTGTGCGGAGGGGCAGTGGATGTAGTAGCACGTTTTTCAAGTGAGATTTTGGCCAAGCATCTGGCAGCGGATGCAAGGGATGAACTGTATGTGAGTTTGCTGGGGAAAAGCCAGACATTTCATAATCGACAGCGTGTAGGCGACATCATGGCGCGGGCGGCAAACGATATGGATCAGTTGAGCAATATGATTTCGCCGGGGTGCGATCTGATCTTCGATTCGTTTAGCAGCCTGACGATTACACTGATCTTTATTGGCGTGCTGAAATGGCTGTTGCTGCTCGCTCCCTTACTATATACTATTGTCTTTTTGTTTGCTTTGTGGCGATATTCGCGTAAGCTCCAGCCGATATCGGATCGGATGCGCGAGCAGTTTGGCAAGATGAATACCGTGTTGACAGAGACGGTGACAGGCATCGAGGTGGTGAAATCAACGGCTCAGGAGGCACAGGAACAGCGCAAGTTTGAGGTGAATGCGCGGCTGTATCGTGATTACTTTGTGCAGAATGGGATGGTACAGGCACGTTACATACCCTCGCTACTGCTGGTGGGAGCGTTGGTAGGTGGCTTCTTGCATGGGTTGTACCTCGTGACACATGGGCAGTTTACGATAGGTGGACTGGTGGCCTATATGGGTCTGATGGTCATTTTGCGCTTTCCTACTTTTATGTCAACCTGGACATTTAATCTGGTGCAGTTGGGGATAGCAGGCGCAGAACGTATTCTATCCATTCTCAAAGAAGAGACGGAGCTCGATGAGAATGAGGGCGGCTATAGTGCGGAGATACAGGGAGAGATTGTCTTTGAGCATGTAACGTTCAGCTATAATGATACGCCGGTCCTCAAGGATGTCACCTTCCGGGCAGAGCCGGGACAGACGATTGCCATTGTGGGACAAACCGGTGCCGGCAAGAGTACACTGACGAAATTGGTGAACCGCATTTACGATGTGGATGAGGGGCGCATTCTGATCGATGGAGTAGATGTGCGCGAATGGAACCTGGATGCTTTACGCTCACAGGTCTCGACGATTGAGCAGGACATCTTCCTCTTTTCACGTTCAATTACAGAGAATATTGCCTATGGGCTGGGACAGAAGGCCACGACAGAGGCAATTGAGCAAGCGGCACATGATGCACAGGCACATGAGTTCATCCTGGACTTCAAGGATGGTTATGATACGGTAATTGGTGAACGCGGGGTGACGTTGTCAGGCGGACAACGCCAGCGTATTGCCATTGCACGCGCTCTGTTAACCGATCCCCACATTCTGATCATGGATGATTCGACGAGTGCCATTGATAGCGCGACAGAGGACGAGATTCAGAGGGCCATGCGGCGCGTATTGGAGGGCCGCACGACGTTGCTGATTACCCATCGCCTGTCGCAGATACGCTGGGCAGACAAGATTCTGGTGTTGAAGCGGGGTGAGTTAGTGGATGTGGGTACACATGAGGAGTTGTTGCGACAGTGTGAGCTGTATCGCCGCATCTTCTTGCACTACAATTATGAACCTGCGGTTACGACAACGTCGGTAGGTGGTGAATAGTTGAGCCGAAGGAACTCATTGTATCGTTTGTATCGCTTGTGACGAATGAGAGAGCAAAGTCTGAATCGAGGTTGCTAAAGCAAAGGGGGCTTTATATGGGCTTTATCATGGATGGCTTGGATGCGGAGGCATATGATCGGACATATAAGGATAGGCAGCTCATTAAACGCATTATCAGCTACTTTCGGCCACAAATGGGAATTATGGTGATAGTCGCGGTGCTGGTGGTATTGAACTCGTTGATGGATACGGCGTTTCCCATATTGATAGCGCAGGGAATTGATGCACTGGTGGCGGATAAGACGCTCCACACGGCAGGTGTGCTGGTGCTGATTATCCTGGTAACGGGTGCCTTGTCGTGGACGTTTAACTTTTTCCGCCAGCAATTTACGGCACGAGCGGTGGGAGATGTGGTGTTGACTTTGCAGCAAGATGCATTTGCAGCGGTAGTGGCACGTGATATGTCGTTCTACGATGAATTTTCATCAGGAAAGATTGTCAGCAGGGTAACCAATGATACGGAGAAGTTTGCAACGGTAGTCACACTGACGCTGAACTTGCTGAGCCAGGTGCTCTTGTTCTTTTTGATCGCGGGAGTGCTGGTCTATATCAATGTACGGCTGGCCCTACTGGCCTTGATGATCATGCCAGGCATTGTGGCGATTGCACTGGGCTTTCGTTGGATAGCGAGGCGAAGCACGCAACGTTCACAGAGATCGCAGGGACGGGTAAATGCCAATGTACAGGAGGCGATCAGCGGCATTACGGTGGCGAAGAACTTCCGCCAGGAACAGAATATGTATGATGAGTTTAAGAAGATCAACGAGCAAGCTTATCATGTGAATGTGCGAGCAGGTTTCATTTACAATGGCGTGTTTCCGTTGCTGTTCCTGGTATCGAATATCGGCACGACGATTGTGGTGTACTTTGGAGGATTGAGTGTGCTTGACCACTCGATCTCGGCGGGTGACTGGTTTCTGTTTGTGCAGAGTATCGGCTTGTTGTGGTTTCCGTTGACCAGCATCGCCTCGTTCTGGAGCCAACTTCAGTTAGGATTATCGGCCAGTGAGCGTGTGTTTGCGCTGATCGATGCCGACTCACGGGTACAACAGATTGACCGGCAACCGCTTCCTCGTCTGAAAGGACGGATCGAGTTCCAGAACGTGTTTTTCCAGTATACCGAGCAGCAGACGGTGCTGGCAGACTTTAACCTGACTATTCGAGAAGGGGAGACAGTCGCGTTAGTGGGACATACAGGAGCCGGGAAGTCGAGTCTGGGTAAGCTGATAGCGCGTTTCTATGAGTTTCAGGGTGGGCGAATATTGATTGATGGGAACGATATTCGGACGTTTGATTTGCAAGCCTATCACCGTCAACTGGGGATAGTGCCACAGATACCTTTCCTCTTCTCAGGAACAGTGGCGGATAACATTCGCTATGCACAGCCAGAAGCGAGTGATGAGGAGGTAGCAACCGTGGCGCAGCGTATTGGTCGAGGTGATTGGTTAGAGGCACTGCCGGATGGTTTGCAGACGGAAGTAGGTGAGGAAGGAAAGGCACTATCGATGGGACAAAGACAATTGGTGGCATTGGCACGAGTACTGTTACAAGACCCGGCAATGCTTATCCTCGATGAGGCAACGGCCAGTGTCGATCCCTTGACGGAGGCACAGATTCAGGAAGGACTTGATCTGGTACTGGAAAACAGAACGGCTATTCTTATTGCACATCGCCTCTCGACGATCCGGCACGCCGATCGGATTATTGTACTCAGTCGCGGGAGGATTATTGAGGAGGGAAGCCATGATGCACTGATGGAGCAAGGGGGACATTATGCCGAGTTGTATAATACATACTTCCGCCACCAGTCGCCCGATTACCGGCCAGGGGAAGGATTTGTGCCAGTGAAGGTAGGATTGGCTGAGGGCGAGTACTAGAGCGAGTTGCGTAACAACGAGGACAAGACAATTGAGAGAAGGGAAAGCCTTGACTTCAATGACCGCTAGTCCAGCAGCGGCTGGAAGCGGGTCTGAGACGTGTGAAGTAATGTGCACGAAACCTTTGTTGTAACAATCTGCCTCAATGGCTGAAGTAGTAAGAGTGGCAGCGATAGGAATACCGCCGCCCAGGGTCTTGGACACAGACAAAATATCAGGTTCAATTCCATACAACTCGAACCCAAACATGGTTCCGAGTCGGCCAAAGCCTGTCTGAGCTTCATCTATGAGCGAGGGAGTGATACCATCTGTCAAGATGAGGCTATCAATATGGCAATAAGCCATGGTCCAGACTGAGGGCTGTGTTGCAAAAAGATAGCTGATCTGCTACAGTAAGCGGAAACGAGCAAAAGAGGTTCCGTAAGGTGATAAGATACCAGAAAGGAAACGGCTGTGGCAGGTGATAGTTCTACAGGAGCAGAGTTGAGGGAGGGGAGCACTCTTTCCAATGACTGGTGGATGTATCATGGCGATGAACGCCATAGTGGTAACGCTGCTGGTCAGAGTGCTATTACAAGCGCTTCCGTCCATCGATTGGTAAGTTTGCATAAGATCGTACTTAATGATCCCATTATTTCTGTACCGGCGATTGTCCAGGGCAAGATTTATGTTGGTACAAAGAGTCCCAAAAGTGGCGGGACGCTGTATAAGATCGACGTGGCTAGCGGGGTGATAAACGGCACATTTGCCGTCCCATTTGCCGGTGGGGGCGTTTGGGACTCCGGTATTGGGGCAACTCCCGCAGTTGTGAATGGAAGGGTCTATTTCTCATCGCTGGACGGCAAAATCTACTGTGTAGACGCTACGACACTGAAGCAGATATGGGTGACCGATTTGCGCAATCCTGATCTGGCGCATAATCAACCCATGAGTCGGCCAACTTCTGCTTGTTGGACATCTCCATTGGTCGTGAATGGCAAGGTGTACGTAGGGTCGGGCTTAGGCGAGGATGACACCGTTGTTTTTGGTTTTGTCTATTGCCTGGATGGGGCTACTGGGAAGGTTATCTGGCTTTTCTGCACGAACCGGTTCAGCGGCACGGCAGAGAATAGCCCCAACGTGCTCCCAAAGTCGGCGGTGAGCGGTCCTATGCCGAAAGGTTTCACACATGCCAGCAGTGACCCTCCGGCAAAAGGGGCCTCGGTCTGGTCTTCGTGCGCATACAGCCAGAAGTACAACCGGATTTATGTGGGAACAGGCAATCCAGACCCGGATGGCCCTCTTCCCAATGCACCTTACGCCAGTGGAGTGCTGTCTCTTGATGCCAATACTGGCATTTTCAAGGGCTTCTTTCAACCAGCGCCAGCCGATAGCTACCGCCCCGACGATCTCGATGTAGATATACCACCCAGTCCCATGCTCTTCACGCAAGCAGGTAGGGAGATGCTGGCTATTGGGAGCAAGAATGGCTCGTTCTTCCTGCTTGATTCGGGCACCATGCAGTGCATCAAGCGCCGTCAACTCCTTCCCCGACTCGGAGGTGACGGTTTCCCTGGAGATGGGAGCAAGCCACTCCACACTATAGATGTTCACACGGCAGATTCAAACGAGAATCATTGGGGGACGTACAGTACAGCGGCAGCCCATGCCGGGCAAGGGCGACTATTCGTGGGATTGGGTGGCTGGCAAGATGCAAATAATCCCAGCATCGATACAGCTTCGACGCCATTTCTACGTGCGCTTGATTGGGTGACCTTACACGATGCCTGGCCTACTGCCATTGGAGCAGATGGCGTTCGGCGCTACACGTTTCCCTCTCAGCCAATGTACGCCAATCCAGGAGAGGTTGCTCTCAGCTCTCCGGCTGTGGTCAATGACGTCGTCTTCGTCACCACAAATGCAGCTGCATTCTATGCCTTTAATGTTGCGAATGGGCAGTATCTCTGGCAGGCAAACGATCTGGGTACACCCCCACGAGGCCAGCCCGCGCTGGATTTTGTAAATATGGGGCCAGCTATTTATGGCAACTACGTTGTCATAGGAACCAGCACGGGGAAGCTGCACATCTATTCGTTGTCGTAGTTGTTAAGGATGTGTCAGAACTGAGAACAATCGAAACTTTTGCCACTTTGCTCACTACGCGATTAGTCTAAACATCAAACTTGCGTACATACTTATCGAGAAAGCGGGCGATGGCTGGATAGGCGATGAGGCGGTTGGCCCGTTTGATAAGACCGTGGCCTTCGTCCTCAAAACGCATATATTCGACGGGAATGTTCCTTGTACGTAGGGCAGCCACAATTTGTTCCGCTTCGCCAACGGGTACGCGAGGGTCGTTGGCACCGTGAACAACGAAAAGAGGCGAGGTAATGCGGTCTACGGAACGAATAGGTGAGATCTGCTCCAGGAAATCGCGGCCATGCTCGAGGCTGCCATATTCGGCTTCACGAAGTTTGCGTCGCCAAGGGCCCGTGTTTTCCAGGAAGGTGACAAAGTTAGCGATACCAACGATATCAACACCTGCGGCCCACAGATCGGGATAGGTAGTGAGGGCGGAGAGCACCATGAAGCCACCGTAGCTACCACCCATGACAGCGATGCGCTGCGGGTCGGCAAGACCACTTGTTTGCAAGTAAAGGGCGGCATGTTGCAGATCGGCTACAGAGTCCATACGCAGGCGAACGTCATCGAGGCTCTGGTAGTCGTAGCCATAGCCGGTGCTGCCGCGCACGTTGGGAACGAAGACGCCATAGCCACAGGCAACGAGGTATTGAATGACGGGGTTGAAGATGGGGCGAGATTGACTCTCCGGGCCACCATGCACATAGACTACAAAGGGCAGTCCACGCGCTTGTTTGCTGCGAGGAAGACAGAGGAAGGCGGGTATCTGGCGTTCATCAAAGGTGGGATAACGCACCAGGGAAGGTGAGACAAAGGTCTGGCGTGGAATGCCTCCAAGCGAACTGTGGGTAGCACGCCAGAGAGCGCGCTGCTCAACGTGCCAAAGCCATACATCTGGAGCATCATCTGTGGTGTTTAGTGTAAAAGAGATACAGGTATTGTCTCGTGACCAGCGCACTTCGGTGATGACGCCTGGAGGAAGCGTCAAGGTGGGTGCAGGTAACGTTTGGCGGGCTTCCCAACCGTTAGAGACATCGAAAAGCTCGAGGCGCGAGTAGCCATCTTCATTGGTGACGAGGGCCATACGGGTACCATCATCGGTCAAGGCAAGCTCTTCAGTGTCCCAGTGTTGATCGCGCAGGTAGGTCAACTCAGTGGTAGAGAGGTCGAGCGAGGCTAGAGAGAGGAACTGACGGTTGCGATTACTGAGCAGGTAGAGGCCTTGCCGATTCGCCGACCAGGAAGGATAGAAATGTTCGGCAGGGCCATCGCTGATCGTTGCGCTATCAGGCGTCAGAGGACGTGTCTCACCAGTTTGTATATCGACCAGCAGCAGTTGATTACGCACATTGGATGCGAAGCGACCCACGATGACCTGTTGCCCATCGGGAGAGTAGTTCATGAGATAATTCGAGCCATCGTGGCAAAGCAGTTGTTTGACCTGGCCCGTGACAAAGGAACGCTCGTAGACATCAAAATAGCGGCGGTCACGCTGGTTGCTGCTGAAGGCGATACGGGTGCCATCGGGCGACCAGCGAGCCGAGGTGTGAATAATCTCTGGCTGGTCGGTCAGCGGAGTGAAAATCGAGCCATCTGCACTGAGGGTATAGAGTTGGGTGAGTTCATTGCCACCGACGTCCGCAGTTAAAAGTAACGTGTCCTCAGTGGGTGAGAAGTCGGCGGCGGCGATACGTTCATTGCGAAAGGTGAGTTGGTCAGGCCAACTGGGAGGAGATGTGTCGAGAGTGATGGGAACGCTCCAGACTTCGGCGACGCCAGTAATGTCGGTAAGGAAGCTGAGATGTTTGCTATTGGGTGAGAAGCTGGCTCCATAAGCGGAACGGACGTTGAGGTAGCGTTCAAAATCATATGGCGAGGTTGGCATGATGTATCCTTAATAGGTTGCAGAAGCTCAGGGCAACAATTGATTGCAGAAGTTCAGGGCAATCACGAGGGTCGCCCCTCCATTTGGCATAGAAACATTATGATATGTAGGTGCGGCCCTCGAGAATCGCTGATAGTGACTAGTTGAACACCGTACGGAAATCAATAGTTATCGGGTCCTTCGAGCTGGCGTGGCTGGGATTTAGAACCTCCGAGTTGCATTTGCTGTTTCATAGCTTGCAACTGAGCCTCAACATTTTGCTGGGCAGAGATCTGGTGCAATTCACGTTCGAGAGGATCATTGGAGCCGGGGCCTAACAAGCCTTGCTCACCAAGCGTACCCTGTTCAATCAGGGCATCCATAGCATTGGCACGCGCCTGCATGGAGAGGACTTTATCCTGGGCACGCTGCATGGCAAGGTTCATTTCTGACATTTCTTGCGAGATACCCGTAACGGCCTCGTTGATCTTGACCTGGGCCTGGGCAGCACCATACTGGGCTTTGACCATCTCTTTTTGTGTGCGGAAGGCCTCGACGCGGGAAGAAATTTGCCGCTCCATGGTGACGAGGCGAGTTTCTTGCTCACGAAGTTGGGCGATCTGTTGCTCAAAGCCATTGATCTGCATGAGCAGCGTTTCTTTTCTTTGCAGAGCCATACGCGCCAGATCTTCGCGATTGGCTTGCAGAGCCTGTAGAGCCTGCCCATCGAGCTTATCCATCTGCTGCTGAAGTTGTGACTGTTGCATCTCCAAGCGTTTTTCATTGGTTACTACGTCAGCAATGGAGCGTTTGAGGTTTTGCAGTTGTTCAAGTTGTTTGCCATACGAGTAGTCCATGACCTGGCCAGGGTCTTCAGCCCTGTTGAGGGCCGATTCGGCCCGAATGCGGAAGAAGGTCGCCAGCCGTGAGAAAAAGCCCATAAGTTTGCCTGCCTTTCAATTCCAGAGGTTCTCACATGTGGCAACCTGACCCCCGCAAGAACGTATTCGAAAACCTCCGATGAGCAAATCGGTGGGGGTGAGCCTGACCCCCACAAGGGGGTCACTATATGTTGCCTCCGCTTTGAGAGAGACCCTCATAATAAAATCAAGTTGTTTCCTGTTTCTTTTTTGGTTTATAGAGGTATCATTGCGTTCATATTCTATGATAACATAAACGCAGAGATTGTGAAGACACACAATTTGTTATTTTAGGGAAGGAGTGCGCAATGCCCGATGAATTAGATAGTCCCTTGCAAATGGAGTTGTTGGCAGCGTCGTTGCGGGCTGACAGCAGTGATACGAAGGCTTTTTTGGAGGCATTGGCGACCAAGTTAGAGGGGTCGTTGCCTGATCGGACGACGGTGACGCGCCATAGCAGCTTGTTCTCACGGGAACATCCTGTGAAGGAGATTGCGGTGTTACTGGGGGATTACCAGTACCGCATTGGACGAGAGCGACAGGGGCCGATTATGGCGCAGCGGGCAAAAGTGGTACGAGGTATTGTGCTGAAGACGGAGCAGATACCCATGGAACAATGGATTGAGGAACTGGCAGGAGAATTGGCCCAGGTGGCAGCCAGTAGTGCGCAGGCTCGCAGTGCGCTTGAACGGTTCTTGTTACAATAGCAAATAAAAGGAGGCAGTTATTATGCCTTTCTGGAAAAAAGAGTCGCCGGAGGATGACCAACGCAGGTTGCAGATGCAACAAGTGGCAGAGGAGAGTCGGCGTTCGTTAGAAGCCGGTGGTTTGCCGATACAGGCACAGCGACGCCTGAGCGAGGAGATGGCTCAGGAACATCCGTTGTTCACTAGCGATCTGAGCGTCAATGAGTTTGCGCTGGCCCGCAATGCAGGCTATGTGCCTTTGAGCCAAGTCATGGGCAGTTCGATCTATCAAGTAGGCTGGCAATGGCCACGGAGTTACTCGTGGAATACCGTAGCCACTGAGTTGACAACTGTCTCCAATGCTCACCAACACGCAGCGCAACTGGCCCTGGGACGCTTGGAACAAGAGGCGGTGTTGCTCAAAGCTCATGGCGTGGTGGGTGTACGCCTGAACACCCGTGATTATGAGTGGGGGCAGAATTTGATTGAGTACACAGCCATTGGTACGGCGATACGCTTAACCGATGCACCGTTGCCCCAACGCCCTTTTCTGAGTGACCTTTCAGGTCAGGAGTTCTGGACGCTGCTACAGGCTGGCTATTATCCTGATGGAGTGGTCACAGGCTACTGTACGTACTATGTCTCGCTCGGAAGTCGGGCGACGCGCCAGTTAAGTAACTGGTGGAGCGGTGGCTGGGCCAATCAGGAAATTGTGCCCTTCTCTCAGGCTCTCTATACCTCCCGCGACCTGGCAATGAACCGCTTATTGGGGATGTCACGCCGCATGAATGCGCTCGGTGTTGTGGGCATGCATATTCGCAACGATCGCCAGGTCGCTGAGTACGAAAGTAACGAAACAAAATACCTGGATTTCTCCGTGCATTTCGCAGCAATCGGGACGGCCATCACCGCGACACGTAAGGAGCATACAATACCTAAACCCATACCTACCCTCACTTTTACCGATCTGCGGCCTGGAAGCCGGGGCGAAACACGCGAATTAACGATTCGAGGATAATTTTTCGATAGAATAGAAGGAGCATAGATTATGTCAAGACAGATGCCACCACAGGGTAATGATTTACCGGTCCATGCACGCGAACGTCTGAATATCATGCGCGGCGATGCAACACATAAGTCACTGTTTACCAGCGATCTGAGCATCAATGAATTCTTGCTGGTACGCGAAGCGGGTTTTGATCCGGTTGGATTAGTAGTAGGAAGTTCGATCTATCACATTGGTTACCAGATGGCCAATTGGAGTCAGAACCAGGAGATGACTGTGCTGACACAAGCGATGTACCATGCACGCGAACTGGCAATGACGCGCATGGAAGAGGAGGCGAGTGAGCTGAGAGCCGACGGCATTGTCGGCGTGCGCCTGGAAGTCACGCGTCATGAGTGGGGTGAGGCTCTGGCCGAATTTGTGGCGATCGGGACGGCGATTCGCGCACGTAATGGGCAATCGTACCGCAACGCCAAGGGTTTGCCGTTCACGTCCGATCTGTCGGGGCAAGATTTCTGGACGTTGTTACGCACCGGTTACCGGCCAGTGGGCATGGTGATGGGCAACTGTGTGTACCACGTGGGTCGTCAGGGTATCGGTCAGTGGTTTAAGCAGGTGGGCCAGAACGTGGAGATGACGAACTATACGCAGGCGTTGTATGATGCACGTGAACTGGCGATGGAACGCATGCAAGCAGAGGCATTGAGTCTGAATGCACAGGGTGTGGTAGGGGCACAGATCAGCGAGCGCAGTCACGGCTGGGGTTCGCATGTGATCGAGTTCTTTGCGGTAGGTACGGCAGTAATACCTATCTCGGATACACATGAGGTGCCTGCACCTTCGTTGTCCTTGTTGTTGAATGATTAGGGAGAACAAAGTATGCCTCGATTGAATTTAACACCGGATGAATTATTGACGACGACGCGCTCGGTACGCAAACGTTTGGATTTTTCGCGGCCAGTGGAGCCAGAGATTATTCAAGAGTGTTTGCAGATTGCGGTACAGGCTCCTACGGGCGGCAATAGGCAAACGTGGCATTTCGTGGTGGTGACTGATGCTGAGAAGCGTAAGGCCTTGGGGGAGATTTATAAAAAGAGATTTGCCATTTATCGCCAACAGAATGCATCGGCAAGTGCTACGAGTACAAGTAAGAGGATGACACGTGAGCGGCTAGAAACGCTCAAGAGAGTGGTCAGTTCCTCAGATTATCTGGAAGAGCATATGGGAGAGGTTCCTGTCCTGGTTATACCGTGTATGTATGGTCGCGTCGAGGGTTTAAACGCTAATGAGCAGGCAGGCATGTGGGGGTCGATTCTTCCGGCGGTCTGGAGCTTTATGCTGGCGGCTCGTGATCGTGGCCTGGGAACGTGTTGGACGACAATTCATCTTTTCCACGAGGAGGAAGCAGCTCAGGTGCTGGGTATTCCCTATGATAAGATCACGCAGACTTCGATGATTCCGGTGGCGTATACCCTGGGAGGTACAGATTTTAAGCCTGCCCCGCGAGTGCCGTTGGAGTCAGTGGTACATTGGGATCAGTGGTGAGGGAAACTATAAGACTATTCAGCAGATTTGGCGTGATCCATATCAAGGAATCAATACGAAGACATTGGAGAGGATAGCCAAAGCATTGGGAGTTGCCACTTCTGAACTGATTGAGGATGTGCCAGATGACGAATGAAAATGTTCTTGGCTTTCCATCCCTCGTGCTTTTCTTCTTTCTCTTTCCCAATGGTCACTTTGTACCCTCATGGACACGGTGGGTGGCAACCGGGTTTGCGGTCCTGTCTGTGTGCAGTGCCTTGCTCCCAAACACATTCTTCAACCTCTCGAACGGGCCTGGCTTGCTCTATCTGCCACTGTCACTTGCGGTGTTTGGCTCACTGGTGTTCGCACAGATATACCGCTATCGACGCATCTCGACACCTACCGAGCGTCAGCAGACCAAATGGGTTGTCTTCGGTGTGGCAGTTGCCCTTCTGGGATTTCTGCTGCTGGGGGTTCTCCTGCCGAGATTTCTGGGCTTATTCATACCTTTGCAGAACGTGGGCCTGCTCCCCTCTATGATCCTGATCGCAAGCATCTACCTGCTTCTCTTGCTGATCCCGCTCTCGCTGGCTATTGCCATCCTGCACTATCGACTGTGGGATGTGGATGTACTCATCAACAAGACGCTGGTCTATGGCCTTTTGACTGGCACGCTCGTGGTCGTATATGTTGGCTGTATCCTTGGGTTGCAAACACTCTTACGGGGTCTGTTCAATCAAACTCTTGATATCGCGATCATCGCTTCTACGCTTGTTATCGCTGCCCTCTTCCAACCACTACGCCAACGCATCCAGGCAGGAATTGATCGTCGCTTCTTCCGGCGCAAGTATGATGCAGCACACGCTCTTACCGCTTTTAACGCAGCCTTGCGCAGTGAGGTAGATTTGCAGCAGGTAAGTGATCTGTTGACAGCAGTCATTCAGGAGACAATGCAGCCAGCACATGTTTGGCTCTGGCTACGCAATCCAGTATCACCTCAAGGACGAAATACTCGAATGCTCCCCAAATTGAACGAGGAAGAGGATTTATAGAAACGTATTCTCAAGCCATTCACGCGGACACTCATAATGGATCAAGATGCCTCCTGATTGCCTACAACCAATTCATACACCTCTCTGTTATGTGCGCGGGTCAATGAAGCTCCTCACCATCTTCCTGATGGACGCCGACTCTCCTTTACTCCCAGCACTTCACCCACTTGTCACACTCTTCTTGCGCAAGATCTCTTGGTAACGTGACTCCCTGTTCATACATCCGTGTGACTTTGGTAACGTCAATGTTGATGTGTGTCACTGTGTTCATTTCGATTAGTCGCCTTCTTTGCAAAATTTTTATTTCACCACATCGTTGACATATTAATACATCAACATCAATGCTTATGCATATAAACGTTAATATCAACAGAAATTTGGTTAATACTACTATATTTACCTTTACATATTGACATCTACGTAAAATCATGCTATCATCTTGACATGAGCGTAAGTTCAAAACAGAAAGGAATAAAATCATGGTACGGTTACGAATCAAAGAAGTTGCTGAGGCACAGGGAATTAATCAATCACGTTTACAAATCAAGGCAGGCGTAACGCCTCCACTGCTAAATAGGTACTGGAATAACAAAATTAAGACAGTATCCCTTGACGATCTGGCAAAGATCGCCAAAGCGTTAGGCGTTCATCCAGGAGAACTGATCGTGTTCGATGAGGATGAGGCAGAGAAGAAAGATGAGAAGCCTGCTGCATAGCTAGGGCGACGGTGTAAGCAGGTTTCCGACTCTGACAGGACACCATCGCCCCACAACTACTGATGTGAGTATAGCACATAGGCCATAAACCATGACTATGTGAAAAGGGGCTAGCACAGTGCTTACCCCTTTGTGAGAGGCGTACTTTGAGCGATGAGCAAGAAAAGGAATCACAAGAGCTGATTCCGACTGTACAAGATACCATTATTTTCAATGGCAGGCCCCTTGTAGTAGTACGCTTGCCTGATGGAAGAGCAGGCGTTGTGCTCCGTTGGATATGCGAAAATCTCCACATCGGACCTGCAGCACAAGTTGACCGCATCAAACGTACTGAAGTCATTGCTGATGATCTGGTTTATGTGCAGGTGCAAACTGACGGCGGCTTTCAGAAAATGCCAACATTGGTGCTTAACTCGGTTCCCTACTGGCTAGCCACTATTGACACGCGGCGAATGGACAAAGATGATCCCAAGCGTTTAGAAATTCTTCACTACCAACGTGAAGCCGTTGCCGCGCTATATACCTGGGCTTCTTCCCTGAAGGCTGTAGTAGCTCCTGCCGACCTAGTCCTTGCCGAGCCGATCACCCAACCGACGCGACCGGCTTCGGATGCACCCCTTGAAGAATGGCATGATTATCACCTGCGTATGGCCGCGGTGATTGAATGGCAGATGGAAGTCGAACACTGGCGCGGAAGCGTAGAAAACCGCTTAGAAGCAGTAGAGGCAATGACGGACCTCATCCCTGAGATACTCGAACGGCTTGGGCCGCAAACCCTTACACCAGAACATCAGAATCGAGTGAAATACCTCATAAGTCAACTCAGTAAGGCAACTAGCAAACATCCCGGGACAATCTACAGTGAGCTCTATACAGCTTTCAGTGTCCCTCGCTACCAAGAAATTCCAGAGGCCGAATGGGAGCAAGTAGAGCAGTGGTTTAAAGTGCAAACTGACCGAGCAAAGAACAGGTAGCCTCATAACGACCTTACAGTTTTCTTATACCAATTTACGTTCTAACAGGTAATATTGTCTCCTGCTCACAAGCATCTCTTGCCATTCAAATTTGTCCGTGAGAACGCAAATTGGTATGAGAGGCTGTGTGGAAAGATCGTTTCGATCCGCTCAAGAAGGGATTTCATACGATGCTCTTTGTGTTCTGCTAGATGTCCTTCTCAAGCTGCTTCATACCACTTTCCACACAGCCTCTGATATGATGCACTAGACAATTTTGCATTCTGTGAACAAGAATAGGGAGGCATGGCATGGCAACATCGCAATTTCGGGGAGAGGTACGCGCACCCGACTTTCCCGTTGGACTGGATTGGATCAATAGCGATCAGCCAATCAGCATAAAAGAGTTGCGTGGACATATTGTGATTCTGCACTTCTGGACGTTCTGTTGAATTAACTGTATGCATGCACTCGCACAGTTGCGCGAGATCGAGGAAGCCTTTCCTGAAATAGTCATCATTAGTATCCACTCTCCGAAATTCTCAGCTGAGCAATTTACCCAAAGTGTACGCGATGCCGTTCTCCGCTATGGTATTAGTCATCCTGTCGTAAATGACAAAAACATGAATTTGTGGCGGCAGTATGCGGTACGGGCATGGCCGACGCTGATGTTCATTGATCCGCAGGGTCGGGTGATTGGTCGGCATGAGGGTGAGTTGCCGCCTGAAGCGGGCAAAAAATTGCTGCGCCAGATGATTGCAGAGTTTGATAACGAGGGATTGTTGAATCACCAGTTGCTGCGTTTTGCACGTGAAACGGCTCCCCAAGCGTTTCTCGCTTTTCCTGGCAAGCTAGCGGTCGATGCCCAGGCGAATCGCATCATTATCAGTGATTCTACTCATCACCGGCTGGTAGAGACAGATTTGTCAGGTAGGGTTCATCATATCATCGGAACAGGGCAGGAGGGTCTGGCCGATGGAAGCTTTGAGCAGGCGCAATTTAATCGCCCGCAAGGGGTGGTGCTCGTCGGCAACATAGTGTATGTGGCGGATACGGAGAATCATGTGATCCGGCGCGTAGATTTAGAGGCACAGCAGGTAGAGACTATTGCGGGTACCGGTGAGCAATATGGCATGGGGCGTACTCCTTTAGATGGACCTGCTCGTAGCGTTGCGCTTAGTTCACCGTGGATGTGGTATGCAATGGGAGTAACCTCTACATTGCGATGGCGGGGATGCACCGCATTTTCGTACTGCACCTCGATAGCGGCATCATCGAACCGTTTGCTGGTGCGGGCCCCGAAGCATTGCGGGATGGCGATTATGAGGATGCGCTTTTCGCACAACCGAATGGTCTGACATTGGATGATAGTCGGGTGTTGTATGTGGCCGATAGCGAGACAAGTGCGATACGGGCAATTGCGTTGTCGGGGCCACAGAAAGTAACGACGCTGGTGGGAACGGGACTATTCGACTTTGGCGACGTCGATGGAGTGGGTGAGCAGGCTCTCTTGCAGCATGTGCAGGCCGTGTGTTATGTGGATGGCACCATTTACCTCGCTGACACGTATAACAACCGTATCAAGGTGTTGAATCCACAGACATGCGAGGTGAGATCGTTTGCCGGTACAGGTCAGGCCGGTTTGAAGGATGGTGCGCTGGCAGAGGCCCAATTTAATGAGCCAGCCGGGTTAGCAGCTGCAAACGGCAAGCTGTATGTGGCAGATACTAATAATAATGCTATACGGGTGATCGATCTGGCAGAGGATCGAGTGGAGACATTGATTGTAAACAGGTGATTGGATAACAACCAATGGGAATAATAGACGTCCTCATACATGCTCTTCTCTTACGTTGCCCCAATTGCGGTCAAGGGAAGCTTTTCCGTAGAGGTTTCGCCATGTATGAGAGGTGTTCAGTGTGTGGCTTACGTTTTGAGCGCGAAGAAGGGTATTGGACAGGAGCAATCGCCCTCAATCTGTCAGTAATGGTGGTGATCCTTGTATGTGCGATGGTGCCTCTGGCTATTGTGTTTGCGACGGAACATCAACCGCTCATCTTATTCGTGCTGATTAACTTGCCGTTACCTGTACTTGTGCCGATCCTTTTCTTTCGCCACTCGAAGAGTTTGTGGCTGAGCATCGACTTTTTGATTAATCCTGGCAGACCGGATGAGTGGATATAGTATTTGGTAGGTGAAAAACACGTGAGTAATTTTATGACCATTCTTATACGTGGACTTCTTTTACGCTGTCCCTATTGCGGTAAGGGGAAGCTGTTTCGCCGGGGCTTCAAGATGTATGAGCGATGCCCAGTGTGTGGCTGGCGGTACGAGCGTGAGGAGGGCTACTGGACAGGGGCAATAGCCCTGAATCTGGTGGTGACGGAGCTATTGATTGCGTTGGTAGTAGTGCCTCTGGCGGTCTGGCTGGCCCTGAATCATCAGCCGATTACGCTGCTGGTGGCTATTGGACTGCCGATGCCGTTTATTCTGCCGTTTCTCTTTTTCCGGCATGCCAAGAGTCTGTGGATGAGCATCGATTTTATGGTGCATCCAGTTGACCCTGAAGAGCGCATGGATTAGCAAAGGCAAGCAAGAGGGCAGTGAGGAGTCGAGCACCGCACGTGGTGCTCGACTCCTCACTGCCCTCTTGCCTGCCTTTCCATATCCCTTACCGTGACCTACCTCCATGGGATACAATACAGGAAAAGAAACTGTTCTACACAAAGACGTGTTCGAAGGAGATATGCATGAGAAACACTATTGAAAGTGCCGCTTCACGCGCACAGACACCATTTAAGAATCAAACGTTTATTGATTTTACGAAGGAAGAGAATCGCCGGGCGCAAATGCAGGCGTTAGAGCAGGTAAAGAGTGAATTGGGGCGCACGTACCCATTAGTGATTGGCGGGCAGAAGATTAGCACGCAGGAGACGTTTACTTCGGTGAATCCCTCTCATCCTGAGCAGGTGATCGGATATTTTGCGAAGGCGACGGTGGAACAAGCTAATGAAGCAGTGGAGGCGGCGGCAAAGGCTTTTGAGAGTTGGAAACGGGTGCCTGCAGAGGAGCGAGCCAATTATCTTTTTGCAGCGGCTGATCTCATGCGCGAACGCCGTTTTCACTTTAATGCCTGGATGATCTATGAGGTGGGCAAAAGCTGGGCGGAGGCGGATGGCGATACGGCAGAGGCCATTGACTTTCTGGAATATTATGCACGTGAGATGATCCGCTTAGCAGGAGAGCAGCCTTTGACACACCTCGAGGCTGAGGAGAACGAACTGGTATATATTCCCCTCGGAGTGGGTGCAGTAATTCCACCCTGGAACTTTCCCTGTGCAATTATGGTGGGTATGACCAGTGCGGCGTTTGTGGCGGGAAATACGGTGGTGTTGAAGCCAGCCAGCACGTCGCCAGCCATTGCAGCCCAGTTTATGCAGGTGCTGGAAGAGGTAGGTCTGCCTGCAGGGGTGGTAAACTTCCTGACCGGCTCCGGTTCCATGATTGGCAATGCCTTGATTGAGCATCCCCAAGTCCGCTTTGTAGCCTTTACAGGTTCACGCGATGTGGGTTTACGCATCAATGAGTTGGCAGCGAAACCGCAGAAGGGACAACGCTGGCTGAAGCGTACAATTCTGGAGATGGGTGGTAAAGATGCGGTAGTCGTGGATGAGACGGCGAATCTGGACGAAGCGGCAGAAGGCATCGTCTCGTCGGCCTTTGGCTTCCAGGGGCAAAAGTGTTCGGCAGGTTCACGTGCCATCGTGGTTGAGAAGGTCTATGACGCGGTGTTGCAGAAGGTGCTTGAGCGGACGAAGAAGCTGATGGTAGGTGATGTGACCCAGCCAGATACATACATGGGGCCGGTGGTCGATGAGAACGCCATGAAGAAGATTACCGAATATATCGAGATCGGTAAGGGCGAGGGACGACTGGTAGCTGGCGGCAGACATTCCGGGCCTGGCTATTTCATTGAGCCAACAGTTATTGCCGATGTCGATCCACATGCCCGTATCGCTCAGGAAGAGATATTTGGGCCGGTGCTGGCGTTTATTAAGGCAAAAGATTTTGGCGATGCTATGCGTATCGCCAACGATACGGAGTATGGGTTGACCGGTTCGCTGTACTCAAATGATGAGCAACGCATCGAACAGGCCAAAGACGAGTACCATGTGGGCAACCTGTACTTCAATCGTAAATCCACGGGTGCCCTGGTCGGTGTTCATCCCTTCGGGGGCTTTAATATGTCGGGAACAGATTCGAAGGCAGGTGGCCCAGACTATCTGCTACTGTTCACACAGGCAAAGGCCATCTCGGCCAAGAAACAGAAGCAAAAAGTGGATAAAAGTTCTCCCGAACGTAGAGGAGTGGAATAACGAGAGAGGAGTTCTGCTTGGCTAAGGTTACACAACTAAGCCCCGGCTTGTGGCAGATTTCACTGCCCTTCCTGGGCGAACACGAGATTATTGGCTCTTACCTGCTGGCCGGGGAAAACGAACTGGCAATTCTTGACCCCGGTCCCAGTAGTACGCTCGATGCATTGCTGGACTCAATTCGCGATGCTGGCTTTGATCCAAAGAATGTGACCCATATTCTGGCTACGCATGTCCATCTGGATCACGCCGGGGCAGCCGGTTCGCTGGTGCGCCAGTTGCCAAAGGCCCAGGTATATGTGCATAGCTATGGTGCGCCACATATGATCGATATGTCAAAAGTAGTAGCAAGCGCAGAGCGTATCTACGGAGAACGCATGCAGATGCTGTGGGGGAATATCGAGTCGGTACCAGCCGAGCGGATATATGCGCTTGAGGGTGGCGACATTCTCAAAATAGCGGGACGCCGCCTGGAAGTGCATTATACGCCAGGGCATGCTGTGCATCATGTGATCTTTTTTGATGTTCATTCCGGTGAGTTGTTCGCAGGGGATGTAGCCGGTGTGCGTCTCCCCGGCGTTGATTATGTGCGTCCACCAACACCACCGCCAGATCTTGATCTGGAAGCGTGGTCGGAGACTATCACTCTGGTGAGAAGCTTACGGCCCGATGTGCTCTACATTGGGCATTATGGGGCAGTGAAAGATATTACCCAGCACTTTAGTCGCTTGCGAGAGAAGCTTCAGTCTTGGGGTGATTTCGTCCTGAGTGAGATGCGTAAAGGGAAGGATGAGGCGGAGATTATTGCGCTGTTGATTGAGCGAACCCAGCCCGAACTTCAAAGGGTAGCCAAAGACCCACATGCTATTCAGCGATACGAGATCGGGTCAAATTATGCCATGACGGTGCAGGGGTATATGCGCTACTGGAGAAAGAAGCATCCTGAGCGGTTAAGTTAGTTTTGTTGTAACTCTTCAAGACTTCTCGCTGCTTTGCAGCTTGCTGGGTTTATGTGATGGGTGTAGTGCCGCCATCGGCGGCACTACACCCATCACATAAACCCAGATGTCTTTCTACATAGTATTTTCTTAATGAAGGGACTATTGTACCCTTCTAGTCGTGGAAACAAAGAAAGGTTGCAAAACATTATGGAATTCCTTCATGAAGCCGCTCCATTTCTGATCGGCATGGTTCTACCACTCGCTACCCTGCTTCTCGTTCGCTTTCTGCACCTGGATCGCTTCAAAGTGCTAGTTTCCTTTTTGATAGCACTGGTTGTAGGGTGCTGTGTGAGTTGGTTTGCGGGAGAGCTGGCGGGCAGTACGCAGGACGGTATTATGGCGATCATTATCGATACGTCGCTGGTCTACACTGGTTCGCAGCTCACTTATCATCTTTTGTGGAAACCGGCTTTGGAGGAGCGGCTGGCTAAGAAAGATGTTGCGGAGGTCAGGTCTACACGATAAAAGGTTGAAATAGTACTCGTTCGTAACGCTCCCCGTAGCGTTTTCCAAGCGCACACATGCTAAGCTAGAGGTATACAACACAAATGTACCTCATCACAGTTAACATACATATGTGATAAAGGAATGTAGTTAATGAAACCTTATAGCACTGAGAACAGTGATATAATTTGATAGAAGAATAACGAGGCAAGAACTTCGTAGGATGCACAAGTGGGTTATAAGGCGCGAAAGGAGAGGCCGATGCACTGGCATTTCACCCCTTATGTGCTACTTATGGTGGTCGCAGTGGTTGTCTCGGCTATGGTCGCACTTGTGGCATGGCGGAGACGCCCAGTACCAGGTGCTACGCCGTTCTGCTTCCTCATGTTGGCGGTGTCTGAATGGTCACTGGCCTATACGATAGAACTGATCAGTCCAGACTTAGCGACGGCTGTTCTCTGGGATAATATAGCATGGCTAGGGGCTGTCTGTGCGCCAACCCTTTGGTTAGTCTTTACACTACAATATACAGATCACGCCAGATGGCTGACACGTCGCGTTATACCCCTATTGTGCATCGAGCCTCTTATCACCTTCCTGTTGGTATGGACCAATCCGTTTGGACTGGTGGCCAGCAAAATCGGGGCGGATACCAGTGGCCCCTTCACAGTGCTGATTTTCACCTATGGAGTGTGGTACTGGATCAATATCGTCTACTCCTACGCGCTGCTTCTTCTGAGTGCCTTCCTGATCGTCGTGCTTGTCCAGGCACTTTTTCGTTCGGCCCGCCTGTATCGGGAACAAGCTATTGCTTTGCTGATCGCTGTACTCGCACCCTGGGTGAGCAATGCACTCACGATCTCTAACCTGAGTCCATTTCGGCACCTGGATCTCACCCCCTTCGCTTTCACCGTCACCGGCACAGCTCTAGCCTGGGGCCTCTTCCGCTCCCGCTTGTTAGATATTATGCCTGTCGCACGCGAGGCCGTCATTGAAAGCATGAGCGATGCCGTGATTGTAGTAGACGAACAGAACCGTATTGTAGACCTGAACCTGACTGCGCAACACCTGACGCGATGTACCGCCTCGCAAGCGGTTGGGCAACCGTTCACTCAGATATTTGCTCACTGGCCTGAACTGGTCAAGCATTCTCAAGAGGTATCTGAAGCAGAGGTTATTTTGAGAAGCGATGAGGCAACACGCTACTTCGACCTGCACATCTCACCACTGTACCACCGCAATGGTTACCTCACTGTAGCTGGTCGCCTGATTGTGCTCAATGAGATTACCGCGCATAAGCAGGCAGAAAGGGCAATTCAAGAGAGCGAAGAACGCTTCCGCAACATTTTTGCAGAAGCACCTATTGGCATGGCTGTCATCAGCCTGAATGGCACACTGCTGCAAGTGAATAAAACCTTCTGTGAGATGCTGGGCTATCATGAGCAAGAGCTGGTTGGGTGCAGTCTCTCGTCCATTACTCATCCTGAAGACGTTGGCAAAGATGGGCTGCTTGCAGCCCAGGCCCTCAAGGGAGGACTCACCAGCTACAAAGTGGAGAAACGGTATCTGAAGAAGAATCGTGAAACATTATGGGCGGATCTCACAGCAACGGTGTTACGCAATCAGGACGGTCAGGCTATCTACGGTCTGGTGATGATTGAGAACATTCTGGAGAGGAAGCGAGCCAAACTGCTCGAAGAAGAACGGCACCGTGTTGCGTATGAGCTACACGATGGGCTAGCTCAGGTAGCAGCAAGTGCTCATCAGCACTTACAGGCCTTTGCCAGCCATTATCGGCCACGTTCTCCCCAGGCACGCCAGGAACTTGGCCGGGCCTTAGAACTGGCTCAACTCTCGGTCAAGGAAGCACGACGACTTATTGCCGGTCTCAGACCCACAGCACTAGACGATTTTGGGCTAGCAGCGGCACTACGCCTGCAAGTCGAAGCACAACGGGATGATGGCTGGATGATCACTTACGATGAGACGCTCGGCTCAGAACGCCTATCACCCATGATCGAAACAACGCTCTTTTGGGTTGCACAAGAGGCACTCACTAACGTGCGCAAACATGCAGGCACACAGCAGGTACGCCTTGCACTTGAGCGTCTGAAGTCAGCTGTACGGCTAGAGGTACAAGACTGGGGGTGTGGCTTTGAGCCACTAGCCGTGAATCAGGAGGTCCGTCTAGGTGAACACTTGGGACTGCGCGAAATGCAGGAACGAGTTGAGTTGGTTGGTGGGCATTTTCTGGTTACAAGCCAACCCTATGCAGGCACCTTAATTGTAGCTGAGGTGCCACTACCATCCATGATGGAAGGAACATCTTCTTATGAGCACTGATCCGCGACCTCGACGAAAGTCTAGAATAGCACGGCTGGTGATCGCTGACGACCATGATCTGGCTCGAGCTGGCCTGCACACTATGCTTACCGGTCAGGGAGGACTGGAACTGGTAGGAGAGGCAAAAAACGGGCGTGAGGCATTGGAACTCTGTCGTCGCTTGCAGCCCGATCTCGCTCTGCTCGATGTACGTATGCCGGAGATGGATGGCCTGACAACATGCCGCAATATTAAGAAAGAATGTCCGGCTACCAGTGTGATTCTTGTCACCATACATGAAAATCCTGAGTACCTGCTTGAGGCACTCAAGGCAGGGGCCGCCGGATATATCTTCAAAGACACTACGCACGATGAACTACTCACTGCTGTAAGACGAGTGCTACGTGGTGAGTCTATTCTGAACAAGGATATCGTGGTACGCGTACTCCGGCATCTTGCCGACCAGCCCTCCTCTCAGGAAGAATTTCCCCCCGAACGGTTGTCTCCACGCGAACACGAGGTACTCGAACTACTCACACAGGGTCAGACCAATCGCGAGATTGCACAGCATTTGATAGTCAGTGTGAGTACGGTCAAAAACCATGTCGAACATATCCTTGCCAAACTTGGCGTCTCCGACCGCACGCAAGCAGCTGTTCGCGCCATTGAACTTGGCCTACTCCATAGCACATCTGGGCACTGAACCAGCACTCTTCCCTGGTCAATCTAGCGATTACGCGGGCAGCAATGACGTCCCTACCAACTATGTATGGGGCTGCACGAGTTGCGCCACTGGCGAGCCAGCACAGATGAGTAAGTTCATGCATATTCTGTATGAAATGTGTACAAAAAATAGGCCATGTGACCTATAGTAAACTAGCTAGATGGCCGATGACGGCAACTGGAAAGATATTCTATACTTAATCTATACGATTACTTAGTCGTCGTATAAAGACGGGAATAGAGTGCCCATAAGGGATCGCTTCGACTGTGTGATGCCGGGGGGCAAATGCATCTACAGTAGGGGCGATCCCTTTCTGAAGTACCACAGCCCCAAACATATCTACCAGCAATGCCGCCAGACCAGCCGCTCACCGAGCGCATAGAGCTTGCAAGTTTAAGAGAGATGCTTATGCCTCTTCATAATCATATTCGTCCTCAGCTTCATCTTCGTAGAGGACATGGGCATCTTGTTTGTAGAGAAGGTGTTCAATCTCGGAGAAGTCGATTTTTTCGATACCATCAGTATGGCGCTCTAGAAAAGGCTCTGGCTCCAGATTGCCAAATTGGGCGTTATCCCAGGTGGTATGGTCATCCGAGAGGGTGTCATAAAAGGATGCGCCTCGGAGGTCAGCGGAGGTGAAGATAGCTCCACGCAGGTCGGCACCTTCAAAGTGGGCGTTGCGCAGATCGGCGTCGACGAAATAGGCATTACGCAGATCGGCACCTTCAAAATGAGCGTCTTGCAACTGGGCTTTGATGAAGAAGGCTCCTCGTGCGTCTGCTTTGTTAAAATACGCGCTGTTGAGGTTGCGCTCACTGAAATCCAGATCGCGCAGGTCACATTCATCGAAAATATGCAAATCGATGTGGACAACGTCCATAGTCTTGTTCCCTTCTACGTAGCAGGGCGACCACAAAGGACCACGCCCATCACCTCACACCACCTCGCTCCTACTTTACATTTCACACAATTAGTATAGCAGTTAGTCTATACGGCAAGTATCAATTTGGTACAATTTGGTAACTCCTGAGATAAATAAACGGAGATTTTTGGGTATTTGTAGGGTTTAAGAATGTAGATAGGGGAGTTGCCGACAAAGCAGATAGCGAAAGAGCCGTCTGGCTTGTCGACTATCCTCACCGGCTCATGGCAGAACAGGGAAGTCCTCTATTCTTACGATGAACGGGCCAGAAAGTCCCGCCCTTTCTAAGGCGGGGATGAATGGCCCTTCCTTATCAGGGATAGAGGAGCGAATGAGCAATTGATTGGTTCTCCACAATGCCAACCAAATGTGAAATCTAATCATGCAGCAGGTGATAAAGCAAAGAGTCTCACCGTTACAGTGAGTTTCACCTGTACAGGTGATATGATGAAGATGGAGCACGTGCTATGGCAGCCTTATACCATCACGGATGTACGCAATAAATACAGCGTAGACTCGACAAAATCGATCCATTTTTTCAGGCGCATACCCTTCCCGTTGGTTAAATCGGGAACTTCTTCACGTAGAGGTGAGGCATGGATGAAGCCAGCACGGGTGGGAAGCTGGTGGGTAGCGATGTGATGCAGGGTAGTGTACATGACGTAGTTGCAGAGAAATTCTCCGGCGGAGTCGGAGAGAGCGACGTTGAATTTGACGTTGGAGAGCAATTCTACGATCTCGGTTACCGGCAATGTTGAAGAGTAGGCTTCGGGGCCACCAGGCACAACTGGCTCACCAGACGGGAAATAGCCATCATTGTCGCCACCTTCAGGAGCGGTACAGCGATTGAGGGCGATGCGCTCCACCCGTACTCCCACAGGTTGACCCTGACCGAGATTCAGGACAACATCTGGCCGCAGTTCGTCAATTGCGGCAATAAGGGGAGCGGCGGCCCGGCGAAACGAGACGGGCAGGACGAGACCGGTGATCTCAGCATCAATGATGGTTGCGCCGTCCAGGTGGCGTGCAGTTTCTCCACTGGGGTTGCACTGCCATGGGCCAAACGGTTCAAAGCCAGTCACAAGTACTTTCATCGAAAAAAGACCTCCTGAATATGCGTGGTGAGCAGGACACTACAGTGCCTGCTTTATTAAATTGTACGCTATTTTGGATGCTTTGGATAACTGGCAACACGATGCCGTCTAAAGATGAGCTAACAAATACCTTGTGTAAGCATAAGATGCATAGATATAATGGAGCATAGAGTGTTGCTCTTTTTAGCTTGTTCAGATAGTTTGTAAAGCTCTACCTAGGAGAAGACATGACTACAACAGCTCGTTCGGAAACCTTGTTTGCTTCGACTTTGCCAGGACGCTACTACTATGATCCGGTTATCTATGAGCAGGAGTTGGAACGGATCTATGGGCAGATGTGGGTATGCGTTGGGCGGGCTGAAACCCTAACTGACCCCGGTGCTTATCAAGTGGTAACAGTCGGACGGGAAAGTGTGATTGTGGTACGCGACCGGCAGCATGTACTGCGAGCGTTTCTCAATGTGTGCCGCCGCCGGGGATCGCGTTTGTGTAGAGAAGCGACGGGACGGCTGAAAGGCTCGCTTCAGTGCCGCTATCATGCCTGGACATATGGATTGGATGGACGATTGATTGGCGCACCGAATGTACTAAACGATGAATATTTTGATCCGACGCTGTATGGTTTAGTACCGGTCGCTCTGGAGGTATGGGAAGGGTTGATCTGGCTCAATCTGGCAGATGCTCCTGCCCCAATGACAACACAAGTCAATGAGCCAATTATAGAGCGGTTTGGAAGCTATGACCCATTGAGGTAGAGCCACGCCCCTACGCGAGAGACCGACCATTCCGTTAGGTTGATGCCTATGGGAACTGGGTACCTACTGACGAAACTCAAACGAGTCCAATGAACCTCCGACAACCGTGGTATGGCCGGAGGGCAGGGTAGTATCCATCGCGGTTTCTGCAATGGCTTGGCCCATTTCAGTGACGGTAGGCAGATGGCCAACTTTTTGTTCTCGCTCGACCGTCAGACCTGGAACAATGCGTTCCATCAACTTTGACATGATCGTCCCTTCAATCAAGTCGCCGGTTACGACGAGCAGACGAATACCTCCCTCTGCCAGGACCGGCTGTCGCGATCGTAGTGCCTGTTCTCCGGCATGTTTGGTGGCCGCCACAGGCATATAGCCGTCAGGTATGCCATCGACCTGACCATACAAGTGTGCCCAATGGCTGGTCACAAAGATCACTGTACTGCCTGTGGGCATGAAGGGTAGGGCAGCATCGAGTAGGGCAATTTGCGCATCGCGATTCATACGCATAGGGTACTTTGGGTCGGCAGCAACCAAGTCGCGTTCCAGTCCCCCGGCGGCATTGAGTACCAGCAGGTCCAGGCGACCTTTCCAATGGCGTAGTTCGCTAAAAAGCCGTTCAATATCTGAAGCTTGTGTAATATCACAACCCACACAGAGCGCATGCACACCATATTGCCTCACTTCATCAGCAATCTTAGCTGCCCGTGCTGCCTTATTGCGGTAGGTAATGACGACATCATAGCCACGCCCGGCGAGAGCAAGGACAGTAGCAGCCCCAATGCCACGAGAACCGCCGGTTACCAGAGCCACGGGACGTCTAACTGCTTCCATAGCGGTATTCCTCTATACTTCAAAACGCTGAAAAACCAGGCAAGCATTGTGGCCACCAAAGCCCATTGAATTTGACATAGCCACATTTACCGTCGCCTGCCGGGCCTCATTGGGCACATAATCTAGATCGCATTCTGGATCGGGATGATGAAGATTGATCGTGGGAGGTATCACACCTGTCTGGATGGTCATGACACAGATGACAGCTTCAATGCCGCCAGAAGCTCCCATTGTGTGTCCCATCATTGACTTGGTAGAACTGATAGGTATACGATACGCATACTCTCCAAAGAAGTGTTTGATGGCCTGGGTCTCCATGTGATCATTGAAAGGAGTTGAGGTGCCGTGGGCGTTGATATAATCAACCTGCTCAAGACGTAATTCAGCTTTCTGCAAGGCACGTTTTATGGCTCGTAACAGTCCATGTCCCCCTGGTGCTGGTTCAGTCACATGATGCGCGTCCGCAGTTGAGCTATAACCCACGATTTCGGCAAGAATGGTAGCACCACGGGCTTGAGCAAACTCTAATTCCTCCAGGATCATGATGCCTGCTCCATCCCCCATGACAAAACCGTCGCGAGTGGCATCAAAGGGACGGCTGGCACCTTGAGGATCATCATTGCGGCGTGAAATAGCATGCATATTATCAAAGGCTGCCATAGAGACCGGGGTCGTCCCCTTTTCAGCACCGCCTGCAATCATAGCTTTGGCGTCTCCACGGCGAATCGTTTCCCATGCCTCACCTATGCTATTGCTGCTTGTCGCACACGCAGCAACGGTAGCCCAATTTGGTCCCTTGGCCCCGATAAGGATCGAGACAAACCCTGGAGCACTGTCGACAATGATCATGTTGGGAAAATGTGGGCTGATGCGTTCAGGCCCTTTCTTAAAAAGCACCTCAAACTGCTCGTGAATCGTTGTAAGTCCACCAATGCCACTTCCAATGTAGACACCCACATCATCAGCATTCTCGTCGGTAATCTGTAGGCCCGACTGAGCCAGTGCCTGCTTGGTCGCTGCCACGGCATAGTGGGCGTAGGGATCATACCGCCGGATTTCTTTACGTTCCATATATATAGCGGGATCAAAATTCTTGATCTCTGCACCAAAATGCACGCGAAAACGACTCGTATCATACGAGGTAATCGGTCCCACACCAGATCTTCCCTCACACAAAGCTTTCCATGTTGAGGTCACATCATTGCCTAACGATGTAACTAATCCTAGTCCGGTGACAACTACACGCGAGGACATGCCATCTCCTTATTGCACTGCGAAAGCAGCAATTTGCATTTTCCAAATTGATCAGTGTCATTGTACCATCTCATATTTACTGATTACCAGATTTCTTTGTTCCCTCATCTTGATCAGAATTGGTGGGCAGATTGGCACTGCTCTGTGCAATTATGCCATGAGGGGTTCTTGTTGCAACATAGAGCAAGACAAGTACGGTACCCACGATCAACAGATCGCGCATAACCACAACGGGATAATAGAGCAAAATGTGGGCCAGATCGACATAAAGAAAAGGAAAGATAATGGTTGTCAACGAGGCTACACTTCCCCACGTGACCACCCATTTCCACCGATACTGACCCACATAGGCCACAAACGGTGCAACCCAGATCAAATATTGAGGACTGAGTACCTTCCCCGCTGCTAATAAAATCAAGAGCGACAACAAACTTGATATAAAAATATCTATTTTGCCGCGCCATTGCAACCAGAACGTGTAGAGTAGACCGCCGGCCAGCAAAACGCTGGTGGCTAAGCCTATTGTTGAGGAAAGTGTGCTGGCTACATTCTGGGATTGGAAGGTGAACGGATATTGAACGGGGTAGCCGACAAAGCTGCCTAGCCAGACAAGGACTGCTGGAAACGATTCGATCTGAATTGGTCGGCTGAAAAAGTAGCGCAAGGGATTGAGTGTGTCTACCACATTGAGCAGCAAGGAGAAGACTGTCACGCCGATACACAAGGCAAGAAATACCCCCAGGGCTTGCCAGCGACGCCAGAATGTCCATTTACCTGTATATTGCAGTTGTTGGGCGATCAGGAGTGGTGGAATAAGCACGATGGGATAAAATTTGAGCAGTGTTGCCAGAGCGAGCAGGCCAAAGGCCCATTTCCAACGTGCTTTGGCGGCCAGTACAACCGCTCCCAATGTTAAAGTTGCTGGCACTAAGTCAAAGCGAGCTTCTGCGGTAGCCCAACTTCCCAGAACGAGGTAAAATGCGAAGGCAAGGGCTGCCGAAGTAGAACGAGAGTATTTCAGTATAAAATAGAGCAATCCTGCTATGACTGCCATGCAGATCGCAAAGGCGATTTGATACCAGTAAGCTGTCTGAGGTACAATTAAACCTAAAGAGAAGGGAACGAGCGTGAGCAGTGGATACTCTGGCGGCAGGAGATGGAACGGCTGGGCGGGAGATTGTGATGCTACCAGATTGATGAGTATATGCGGAAAGTGCTGTTCCTGCAATTTCTGTACAGCGGTAGACGAGGTTTGGAGAAAGGCACACTGCTTGGATGGGAGCGCAGCCAATCCTCCTGTTCCTTGCCAGAAACCGACCGCATAGCATTGATATCTCGTTGCATCGTTATATTGATTGTAAAACTGGGATGCTGCTCCCCAGAACAGAATTATGCCCATCAATAGAACGATCAAAATATCACATCCCAGATACAACCATTTCCGCTTCGTACTCTCTTTTAATGATGAGATCGTAGTATCAGTACGGCTAGTTCCGATTTTCGTGTCAGTAAGTTTAAACATTGCTAGTCCTCTAAGTACCATCACAGCTTGCTAAGTAGCAGGATGCCTTCCTGCTGGTGATGTTCAGGTGTCTAGTATAGGGGGACGATGAACTTTGTGTCAATGTACAAGAAAAAGTACTCTTTTCATGAGGAGGCGTGTATATGGTACGCAAAGTACCATGCGTTATAGATCGTCTGATCTACTATGCTATAATGAGCGTCAGCCCAATGGCATAACCTAATTTTATTTTCTCTGTAGGAACGATAATGATTAAAAAAATGAACTGGCGGAAACAAATTGGTGTGTGGCGGAATCGTTTGTATCTCTACCCACCACCTGAGTCTATGCCTCGCACCCGTTTATTCTGGGTAGGGACAGGTCTGGTGACCTTTTTTGCTCTACTCTTCGCAGTATATTTTAGCCTGTATATGGTACTGCGACACGAGGCCTTCACTACCAGTGCTGAAGACCTGGGTATCATGGACCAGGCGATCTGGACGACGCTCCATGGCCACTTACTGCATCAGACTGTCTGCAACATTCTCAATGATACCAACTGCTACACCAGTCCAAGTGGAGTAGATGGCTATACACGTTTTGCCATTCATTTTGAACCCATTCTCTTTCTCGTCTCGCTCTTCTACCTAGTTTTGCCCAATCCAAAGACACTGTTAGTCCTGCAAGCGGTCGTGGTGGCCGCTGGTGCCTTCCCAGCGTTCTGGCTGGCCCGTCTCCGCATACGCAATGAACTAGCTGCTGCTGGCATGGCAGTTCTCTATTTGCTTTATCCGGCGCAACAGCAAGCTACCATCTTTGATTTTCATGCGGTCACCTTCACAGCCGCTTTGTTACTCTTTACCCTCTATTTCATGTATACACGGCGCACAGTCTGGCTGATTGTCTTTGCAATTTTGTCTATGGCCTGTAAAGAAGAGATACCTCTAACGATTATGATCTTTGGCCTGTGGTCAATGGTCTTCCAACAGCGTTGGCGTAGTGGGCTTGCCTTGGTGGTCATGGCTGTGAGTTGGTTTGGAGCAGCGTATCTGATTACACGTCTGTCCAGTCCTCTGGGACATCCGCTCTTATCGGCTCGATATGGTGACCTGGGACATAGCCCTCTGGAAATAGCGAAGACGGTGCTGTTCCATCCAAAGTATATATTGCAGACATACCTGTTTGAGCCATCTCACATGCTCTATGTACGTATATTGCTCAGCCCGGCTGGTTATTTGCCACTGCTGGCTCCCTGGGTCCTCATCCTAGCAGCACCTTCGATGGCTGTAAACCTGCTCAGTGCTAATTCCAATCAGCATAGCGGTTTCTTTCAATACAATGCTGAGATCGTGCCATTACTGATCTTTGCGACTATTGAGGCCATTGTCTTGCTGCTCTGGATTGCCCAACGCCTCGTCGTCTGGCTAGAGGCACAGCGTGGTAAACGAGTCGTTGCTGAGGAAGAGACATCCCCTCCCGTCTCTAGGGGTATGTGTTCTCCTATCTACTGGGTGAATTTCGCTTTACTGGTTGCCTTACTCACGTTTACGACCTATAGTGTTTTGCGAGCCGATGTGGTGCGTGGAGCTATGCCCTTCTCGCGTATGGGACGAGATTCCTTTCATGGCACCACTCAGTTTTCAAACACCTACTCCTGGCCGCACACCAGTGCCCATACCGCGCTGGCCCAGCGCTTTATTGATATGATTCCAGACTCTGCCTCTGTCTCGGCCCAATCACAGCTAGTACCACATGTCAGCCACCGGGTGAACATCTATCTCTTTCCCTATGCCGATGATCGCGCCGATTACATCTTTTTAGATGTGACAAGCAATACCTATCCTCTCTATTCCGGCCAGTTTATCTTCGAAGTCAAAACAGTATTGTTTAATGAACATTATGGAGTGCGGGCCGCACAGGATGGCTACTTGTTGCTCAAGCGAGGCCTTCCGCCGATCAAAGTCTCACCATACTCGCCTTACCAAGGCGATACCAATATCGATGGCCTGATCCCGCAGCTTCCAGAGTCATTTTGTTCATTTGTCAATGTCGCTCCAGAACAGGTACAAAACCCCTTACAAGCCACGTTCTCAGAGAGTCCCACAACATCGCTGCACATGGTGGGTATGTACCTGCCAACATTTAGCGTCTATAGTTTGAGTTCAGGTTCCTTGCAGTTAACGACGTATTGGAAAGTGAGCGGTCCGACACAGATACCTGCACGTCTTACGGTCTTTGCCATTGATAATCAAGGGACCAGTCATTTTGCCTCCATTGATTTTCCTGGCCTTGCTTGGTGTCCCACGAATTCCTGGCAAGCAGGCAAAATCTACTCTATTGTGGGCAATATCTTCCTGTTGAAGGATATTCCAAATGGGCTAGCCCATATCTCTCTATCTGTTTTACCTGTTACTTATCCATTCGCTACAATAATGGATGAGCAAAGCTGGTATCCGGTACAGGTAGAACATGCACCGGGTACAGTTTTTACTAATGTCGATGGTAAGTCGTTGCAACTGGCAACTGTACCCATTGTTCCCTGATGTTTCTTCGTTGCGTCAATTGGACGCTAGTCACCGAAAGAGGTTGTAGTGATGGGTGTTTATCTGAGTCAACTTCCGCCTGCCGAACTGGCACGGCTGAAAGCTGAATTAGCAGAAACGCTGATTGCCTATTTTTGCTATCCCCGATTTTTTGATTATCGCACCGAATCGCTACGTACCCGTCCGGTTGATCGTGCAAAGCGTCAAGAGGTCTGGCTCTATCTCAGCTCGGTTGATTTTACAGCTTGGAACCGCATTGATCTGATGTCAAATGATTTTCAGTATCAAATCGAGCGGCTCTTTATTCACTTTGTGCAGCGTAATCGCAGCTTCTTTGGAGAGCAAGGCCGTAAGCGCATGGCCGATATTCGCATGTTAATTGGTACCTCCGCCTCCTCTGTCGTCCAAAAGCTGCGTGGACATCTATCCGGCAAAACTACCGGCAATCTGCCTTTTGGCAGCCCTCGTCCTGTCATCTCGTGGTCTAGTACCAGTTCTCCTAGACCTGTTGAAAAAAGTTGGGAACAGATGGCTCCTGCTACCATGCTTTTGCAGCAACAGCTTCAAGAGCTACGTGGTGAAATCAAGCCTGTGACACCGCAGATGGCCCCAGAGGAATCTCTCAATGAAGCTCGCACTGAAGCTCGCACTGCTGCGGCATCTGCACGACCGACCAATCGGCCTCAGCCAGTGACTAACCAGACAACAAAAGGTATTGAACATCAGACAACCTTGGTCTCGCATGTTCCCGTGCCCAAAACGTCGGCACAGACGAATGGGCGTAGTATAAGTGGTGTTCCCACGCTGCCAGGGCATCAACCTCCCCCACCGAGTAACCCTGGTCGTGGTCCGGCGACTGTGCCACCAACCCCTACGCTCAAAGCTGAAACAGTTGTGTCATCTGCTGAAGCTTCTGCTCAGACGGCATCACTGGCCCCTCCTGCTGTTACAGGTAAGGTGTCCAATAAGAGTGTTCCCAGCGCACCTGTTCCTGAAAGGGCTCAACCACCTATTCCAGCTCCTCCGGCAGTGCAACAGCGTGTACCTACACAAACACCGCCAGTGGTAGCTTCCAATGCCCGTGAAAGTGCATCTGTGATAGCGAGCGAAGAAGATATGGCTATTTTTGAACAATTGCGCCATCAATTGATTGTCTGGCTACGTGTTGAAGCTGTGCGTTCAGGCATTGATATTGCCAACCAAGGGCCGCTCCAACTGCTGGAGTTGCTGCGCCAGCATGACGTCTGCGATGAGTCGCGTCTCCAGATTATCTCAACCTTGCTCAACCTCTCTAATCAGGTACTAAAAAATGGACAGGCCAGCCTTTTGGATTACAAACAGGCCCTGATGTTTCACCTTATGCACACGCGACGATAATGCTGGTCAATTGCCTCGCTATCCCTAGTAATTTAGCTCCATATGAAGGTGGATCACGTTAGATAGTAACGAGCCTTGAAAAGCTACTATATAGTAAGATTGCTCATAAAAATTTCATTAAGAATGTTCATAATCTCCAAAAAACCGATACTAATCACTTCCCAATGCGTCGTTATCTATGATATAACCTTGAGGATAACATTTATCACCGTATCTAAACCCACAAGTATTCATACCAAACGCTTTGGCAAAAGGGGAGATCATATACCATGACAAAAGGTCGGGATAATACAGCAGAGAGTTTAGGCGATGTGTTAGAACTGCTTCGTTTACGGAGACAAAATGGCATGTTAAGCGTAGAGCGTGTGCAGGAGGGACGTTTCGAAGAAGGGGAAATCTACTTTCAAGGTGGACAACCTGCGTATGCCTGTACCGGACAGATGATAGGTCAGGAAGCACTGACTTGGTTACTCAGTTGGCACCGTGTATATTTCAAGTTCGTGATCGATCAGCCACTTCCTCTGACCGAAATTTCTGCCCCTATTGCTCCAGTCAGCAATAGCGTTTCCTCCAGGAAAAATGTGCCTGTTGCAATCAACGCAGTACCGCCGCGCTTGTCTCAAAGTAACATAGATGAGTCTTTATCCGCCATCCCTCGTATGTCACAGGCGAGCATGAACAGGGCTTCCAATCGCAGCAGAGATGTTCCTGCTTATACCTCTGCTTCCTTGACGCCGTTAATCCCGTTGGACGTTTCTTCAGTGGCTTCTGGTTTAGAATGGCTTACTCCTCGTAGAGTTGATAAAGAGCGTGACGTCCTCTCTTTACCACTTACTCGCCCACAACGCTGCATTTATTTACTCGTCGACGGACACCGTACCGTTAGCGACCTTGCTCGCTGTACACGCAAGAGCTTGCAGGAAATAGAACGCCTTCTCAGCGAACTGCAGGCTCGTGGCCTAATTGCTGTCTGAAGAACAGAACTATTGTAGGGGCGCAATGATGAAAGTTAACAAAATACTTACGGTCGTGGTAGAGGCGGCATTGATGACGCCAGTCCGCCTGTGAAGCGGACTGGCGTCATCAATGCCGCCTCTACCACTATGTACCCATAGCCGGATTCATTTGTTAACTCTCATCATTGCGCCCTCTTAAGGTATCAAGTGAAGGCAAGATCGGTCATCGTAGGGACGTGATTGCGCGTCCCTACAGCTTTCATTTGACGCTTAGGCTGCCGTAGTGATGGCTGGCAACAGTTCGCGTAACTGTTCAAGCCAGTCCTTGCCAAAGAGGCGGCGCGGAATACGTATGACTCCTTGCTGCACACGTGCCTCATTACGGAAACGTCGGTAGAGCACAATGCGGTTGGGCACGATAGTTCGTCGCACCGTTAGTACCAGCTCAGTATCTTTCAGCGCAATCGCTTCAAAGCCCAGTGCAGCTGCCTCGACTTTCAGGCGTACCATCGTAAGCAGATTTTGGACGGTTAATGGCGGCGGACCAAAGCGGTCGTTTAGCTCCGCCGCCATCGCCTCAACCTGTTGAGGCTGTGTCAGGTTAGCAAGGCGTTGGTAGAAATTGACCTTGAGTGTGCGATCACCGATATACTCATCCGGTAAGTAGGCGTCGAGCGGCAGATCAACACTGGCTGTTGGTGTGGTGACTTCAATCTGTTTGCCCTGCAACTCCTGTACCGCTTCGGCCAGCAGCTTACAATAGAGATCAAAGCCAACAGAGTTCATGAAACCGGATTGTTCAGCTCCTAGCAGGTTACCGGCTCCGCGAATTTCCAGGTCCTTCATCGCGATGCGGAAACCCGCTCCCAGTTCCGTCGCCTCAAAGATAGCGCGTAAGCGTTTCTCCTGTATCGGCGTCAGTTTGGCATCCTTGTTGTACAGGAAGTAAGCATAAGCCTGATGGGTGCCCCTGCCTACACGTCCACGCAATTGATAGAGCTGTGACAGACCAAAATAGGCCGAGTTATTCACAATGATCGTATTGGCATTGGGAATATCCAGGCCATTCTCAATGATTGTTGTGGAGATCAATACATCGTATCCACCACTGGAGAAATCCGTCATAACCCGTTCCAGTTGATCCTCCGCCATCTGCCCATGACCTACGGCAAAGCGTACCTCTGGGAGCAAACGCTGCAGCTTTTGTGCAATAACCTGAATGCCTTGCACGCGGTTATGCACAAAAAACACCTGTCCGCCACGATCAACTTCGCGCAAAATGGCTTCGCGAATCAGGTTCTCATCATATTCGCGAATGGTAGTACGAATAGGCAAACGCTCCTGCGGTGGTGTCTCAATGACGCTCATGTCACGCAGATTGACCAGCGACATATGCAGCGTGCGGGGAATAGGTGTTGCTGTCATCGTCAAGACATCGATCTCGGTACGCAATTGTTTCAGCCGCTCTTTATGCGTCACGCCAAAGCGTTGCTCTTCGTCAATGATCAGCAAGCCGAGATTGAGGAAGATGACATCCTTTTGCAAAAGGCGATGCGTTCCGATGACGATATCGACCTTGCCCAAGGCCAAATCTTCCAATATGTGTTTCTGCTCTTTCTCAGAACGAAATCGGCTGAGCAGTTCAACGCGCACCGGAAAGGCTTTGAGCCGCTCCTTGAAGGTATTGTAGTGCTGTAAGGCCAGCACAGTTGTCGGTACCAGGATAGCGACCTGTCGTTGATCCAGCACCGCCTTAAATGCTGCTCGTAACGCGACCTCTGTTTTACCATAGCCCACATCACCGCAGACCAGCCGATCCATCGGTCGGGGGCGTTCCATGTCGGCCTTCACCTCTTCAATGGCTCGTGCCTGATCGGGCGTTTCCTCGTACTGGAACGCATCTTCGAGTTCTTGCAGCCACGGTTGCTCGGAATCGGGTGGATAAGCATGGCCCTGAGCCGCCTCACGCACGCTGTACAGACGCAGCAGATCGCGTGCGATATCCTGTACATTCTCCTTGACCTTCGACTTCGCCCGTGTCCACTCGGTTGTCCCCAGTTTGCTCAATGCAGGTACTGCCTCGCCCATCCCGATGTAGCGTGTCACACGGTCCAGTTGATCGGTGGGAATATACAGCTTATCCGTACCTGCATATTGAATGAGCAGGTATTCGCGCTCAACACCGGTCATATTCATTTTGACCAGGCCCTCAAAGCGACCAATACCATGCTCCTGATGGACCACATAGTCACCAGGATTGACCTCAGCCAAAAATGAAGCGGGGGTAATTGGCTTACGCCGTTGAGCCGTGCGCCGTCGTGACCAGCCAAAGATTTCGGTATCGGTATATATCTGCATACCCAATGTCCGTGACTGCCAGCCTTCCGTAAGCTGTCCCTGAATCAATGTCAGGGTGCCAGCATCGGGTAACGTATTGATATTTGCACCGGGGCTGACATGAATGGCCGCCTCACCCAGAATGGACTCGTCGCTCAAGACCTCGGCTAGACGTCGTGCCTGAGCCGTCACAATTACCACCCGTTCGCGACTATCTATGGCTTTGCGACAATCCTGGACGAAGGTGCGTAGCCTCCCACCATATGAGTTAGCACTGCTACAGGGGGGCATTAGATGCTCGGTGCCATGCTGCCCATGCGCCTCAAACTCCCCCTCAGCTGCGGAGAGCATGCCTGCAAATTGCAGTTGGCGGCGTTGTTGTAACTGTGGTTCCAGTTGCTGCCAGGTTACATGCGCACCACGTAAGTGAGTGGGATTCTCACGATCGCGCTCGAAACGCTCCCTCATCTCCTCGGCCTGCTCATCAAGCCCAATAATGGTATTATGCAAGCTCTCAGGATCATCCAGGATGAGCAGGCCGTTACGGGGTAGATAATCTAAGATGGTAGCCTGCTGGTGCAGGTACAGCAGGTAAAAGGCAATATCCTCAAACGAGCGTCGTTGGCGCAACTCTTCCAGATCATGTTTCCAGCGTTCCTCGCACTCTCGATGTAACATATCGGTACGCAACTGCTCCAGTTCCTTTACCGCCTCTGGCCCTCGTAGTGGCAGGGCCTCACGTGCGGGTCCTACCACACACGCCGCAATGGGATTGAGCGAACGTTGTGTCTCCTGGTCAAATGTACGCAGTGATTCTATTTCGTCACCAAAGAACTCAATACGCACTGGACGTGGCAGTGTCGGTGGAAAAAGATCAACGATACCTCCCCGATGACTGAACTGTCCTGGCTCCTCCACCTCTGGGACTGGCTCATAGCCCAGATTATAGAGGTGTTCAAGCATCAAAGAAAGATCAACTTCCTGCCCTGGCTGCAACGTATAGAGTGCTGCCGCCAGTTCTTGCGCTGGTATTATCGGTTGCGTCAGTACGCGTGCCGAACACACGACAATCACATTGCGCTCACGCTGGACCAGAGCAATTAACGTCTGCATGCGTTGCTGAATGGTCAAAGCATCGCTAATCAAACGCTCATAGGGGAGTGCATCGCGGTCCGGCAGACATAGTACATCGTTGGGTTGCTGTACAAATGCTTTCAGGCTCTCGACCATCGTTTGTGCCTGTAGCTCATCGTTCACCACCACCAGCACAGGTTGCTTCAGTGCCGCAGCCAATGTAGCAATACCGAACGGGCGTGCAGCTTCGGTGATACCGGTGAGGGCTGGCACCGCCTCACCTTGACGTAATTGCTCTGTCAGTCGGCGAAATTCTGGTCGCTGTGCCAACAGTGCAAGAAGTCCCTGTAATCTCAATTCATCCTCCAACGGGTACAATCCTGTACCCCCAAACACGAACCATCTCTCGCTTGAAATACTGCACGCTGGCCCGTATTCTCTATCAATACTTTAAGGACGCCGTGCGCTGCATGGCGTCCTGTGTTTTTCTTATTTCTTTGACGTGTAGTATACTCTATGAGGAAACTGGTTGCAAGCTTCGCTATGGAAAAGGGTGCAGTTCATTTTTTTGCATCAGCCAGAGAATCTTCAAAGATAGGCGTAGAGGCGGCATTTATGACGCCAGTCAACAGGGATGCTGACTGGCGTCATAAATGCCGCCTCTACACCTCTGTGCAAAAAAATGAACCGCACCCTATGGAAAAAGCACGGAAGAGGCGTTACCGTATCGTAACGCCTCTTCTGGACTAGATAGAAAATGAGCTTAGTAGGAGCTATGGAGTTGACAAAGAGAAGACATCTTTGCCAATTTGTGTTGCCCAGTCTCCATTACTCGCAGAGTACTGACCGGAGAACCAGACATTATTCGTGGAGACACCATCATACGAAGTTGCCTCGTAGTCACCCCAACGAGAATCGAATGTGGGACTGGCTCCAACTTTGAGGATGAAGCCGCCATCATGGAATAGACCAAGGGTATAGGTCGCACGACGTGCTGTGTAGGCAACTTCTGGATTGGTGGTCCTGCTCATAAACTCGAAGACCATGAACAAGTTGCCATCAGCGTCAGGCATCAACGCGCCAAACGAGGCTGCATTATCACCACCGTAGACATAATAACCATTCTGGAACACCGAGGCACTGGCGATGCTGCCGTTATCGTTCAATGAAGGAACAACCTGACCCCATAGGATGGCTGGCACATTTTGTGAACCGTTGTAAACATTGGTCTCAAGCGCGAATGAGATCATACCATCATGGTACACCGGCGTACCACTGATACGTGTATCCAAGGTTTCAATACATCCAAGGCATCCAGGCTCATCAGCATTAGGGGCGTCAAGGTAGGTAGAGCCAGAGGTGATGGCCGAAGATAGTGCCGCAGACGACGTACCTGGATTAGCTATCGACCATATCACATATCCATGACAGGCTGTCGAGAAACAGTCATCACCGAAAGGGTCTCCATTGCCATTGAACGAACTGATGAACAGTCCTCCACGAGGCCCACCATAGTTATATGCCTCAACTTCAACTGGTTGCACTGTATCTACTGTTACTCCACCAAAACTTAAGAAGCGGAATCCGTATGCAGTAGCTCCCGAACCTCCTTCCAAGGTAGACTTCTTTACACTCAAAATCTGAGCATATTGATAGAATGAACCGCTCTGGTCGAACATATTGCCCGAGAAGTAGATCGCCTGTCCATCAAAACCAAATTGGGTGTAATCGGCGCCGTTCGTTGTGCCTATCGCCATATCATATGCGAAGATGTGCCAGGTACCACGTGGATCACTGGTTGAGCTAACACCAATCCAGTAGCGCGATACGAAGGGACAATTGTTGACCCCGAAGGCTCCTTCAACTTCAAGTATAGCTGCCCAGAAGCGCTTATCGTTCGGATCGTAGAAGGCACGTGGATCGCTCAAGAATGGACCACTTGGGGAGCAGCTTCCTGGATTGGGTACGCCAAAGAAGCTTTTCGCGCTCTTCGGCCAACCGCTCTGAATGGTACCGGATGAACTATAGACAGCAAATGATGTGTTTACACCTTGCAAGACGTAACTCTTTGATGCCGCCAGTGCCATATCTGGCGGTTGGCAGCCACAGATGGAAGCTGAATCTGCCATACCCGCGAAACTGGTCTTAGCTGCAGGTGTGTAAGCACCTGTTGTCAGACTTGAGTAGATATGATGTCCCGTCGGTGCATTCTTATTGTGTGCTGCTGCTGCTTTCCTCTGGGCATAGACTGTTGCACTAACACCCGTATGTAAAGGCAGTGATGTAGGACGATGGGTTAAAGCTGTGGGCGTTTCTGCTGGTACAGATGCCATATCGATTGAATGCGTTGACACTAGAGATGCAGCGACAGCTTTGCCAGTACCGGTGAGGTTGCCACGAGAAGTATTCTGGTGAGCCCCACTCGCGAACACATGATATTGACTAACAAACGCAAAACTTCCTGCCACTACACTTAATAGAAGTGTGATTGCCGCCAAAAATGGTATGAAACGACCCTTGAAATAGCGTTGCATAAAACTCTCCTAATCCCCCTTGAAGAGGTTTAATAATGGTGTGATACATATGGTATCTTTCAATTTAGAAGACATGGGTACCTGTGCTCTTAAAAAGACACAAAGCTATCCCACTGTGTAGCCTATTAGCTGTGTGTACTCCTTGCGGAACACCCCCTTTCCGCAATAAAGCTACATTATTTGGCGGACAGCGTAGCCTTCTCATCTGTGTTGTATGAGCAACCTGGGAAGCAGACGCTTCCATCAACGATTTCCCAGGTTGGATTGAAGTGATCCAACATGTTTTTCATAGTAAGTTAGTAAAAAGCTGTGCCCCCACACGCCTCAATTCAAAAGAATTAACATGTAACTCTATTTACGATAAATAAAATAACAAATGGAGAAACACTTTGATACATTTCGTTTCTATTTTCCATCGTGTTACTTTGGAGCAGTATAGCAGAACAAATGATAAAATACAAGAGATAATGGAGACAAATTTGCTCTTCTTTTGAAATACAGTTCTGGGGAGATGGAGAAGGCGATTGGAATAATAAAAGGGAGACATGCCAAAAAGAGAGGAAAAGCCCCAAAAGCACCGTTGCTCATGGAACTTCTATCTGAACAGTTATTTCTCTCCATTATTTGCCAGCGTTGGTGAGGGCCTCCAGATCCTCGTCCCTTAATTTCAGCTCAATTGTTTGCATGAGCTCATTTACCTGCTCTGGAGAGGTCCCACTGGAGATGGGAGCTGTGACGCCGGGTTGCGCCATCAACCATGCCAGTGATACCTGCGTCGGTTTGACATTGTGCTTCGCCGCAACCCGATCAACTGCTTCGAGAATCGCAAAGCCACGCTCATTCATGTAGAGTTTCTGTACCCCCCTGAGCACGTGGGCTTTCTGGCAATGTCTGATTAGGGCGATACTTGCCGGATAAGAAGCCGCGAGCGAGGGAAAAGTAGGGAATGACGCCAATTCCTTGCTCAATGCTCAATTGTTGTAGTCCGTTCTCAAACTCCTCACGTTCCACCAGATTATAGAGCGGCTGCAGGCTCTCATAGCGCACATAGCCGTACTGTTGGCTGACCTGCTGGGCTTCCGCGAGACGATCAGGTGTGAAGTTTGAAGCACCAATGTAGCGTATCTTGCCCTGTTTTACTAGATCATCGAAGGCCTGCATCGTCTCCTCAAGTGGGGTCTCTAGATCATCCTCGTGAGACTGATAGAGATCGATCACATCGGTTTGTAGACGTTTGAGCGACTCTTCGACGGCCTCGAAAATATATTTGCGTGAGAGACCTGTCTTATCGGGAGCCATCGGCTTCCCCACTTTAGTGGCAACGATGACTTTGTTGCGAGAACCACGTTGCTTCATCCAGCGACCAATCACCGCCTCGGACTCACCACTAGAGTAGATATCGGCTGTATCGACGAAGTTCCCACCTGCCGCAACATACGCATCCAGGACGGCAAATGCTGTTCGCTCGTCAATGGTTCTCCCAAAAACGTTGGTACCTAGACAGAGGGGTGTTACTTCCAAATTGGAACGGCCAAGTTTACGAGTCACCATAGATATACTCCTCTTAATCTATGAAACTGCACATCGATCTGCATGGATCAGTTCTGACCTACGCAGATCGATGGCTATATATTTGGATATGTGGTAATAGTATATCACAACGGGATGTGGCAAAAATTGCCCTCATAAAGCCTTGACAAACCGCTGAGTTATGTATCAGTATTTCAGTAGGCATTGAAATATTGAATAATTGAAATGCTTAGATGAACCTGAAATTTGTAGGAGCAAGATATGGACACTGATGTCACTAACCTGGACAATCTGATACAGCCAACCAATGCAAAACCAACAGTAAGCTGGACGAATATCATTCTGTATATCATCCTGGCCTTTGGAATCAGTTGGAGCATCTGGATAGGGTTGCGTGCAGTGGGAGTGGCCTTCACCTTACGCACATCGATTGGTATGTTCGGTCCTGCCCTGGCTGCTTTGCTGGTGCGCCTCATACGGCGCGAAGGCTTTGCCAATGCTGGTCTGGGATTGATTGGGAGCGGGCGACGGCGAGCGGGCTGGATGTACCTTGCCGCTTACCTTGCTCCCCCGCTTTTGATAGCCGCCAGTATTGTTGCCGTGATGCTGGCAGGTGTACAGCACTGGGCTTTTAGCGATAATCTGCATACCTCCAGTAAGGCGATTACCGACGCCTTCACGAAGCAGGGCCAGAAGCTGCCAGTCGGTGACAATGCTGACCAACTGGCTTTGTTGAGTATCATTGCCGGTAGCCTGTTTGCCTTCACTCTGGCGATTTCTATCAATATGCTTTTTACCTTTGGCGAAGAGTTTGGTTGGCGTGGGTACCTCTTGCCGCGCTTGGCTCCTCTGGGTGGTGTGCCTGCGGCCATGATTACCGGCATCATCTGGGGGTTGTGGCACACTCCTGTCATTGTGCTGGATGGCTACAATTATCTCGGTCATCCCTACCTGGGCGTTGCTATGACGGTACTCTTTACCGTTGCCTTAGGCATGATCTTGGCTTGGCTACGTTTTCGTTCGGGTAGCATTTGGCCGCCAGTACTGGCACATGCTGCCTTCAATGCCCAGGCTGGCTTTCCTGTCGTCTTTCTCTCGCGAGGCGATGCATTGTTAGGCGCACCTATTGGTCTGGTTGGCTTGCTACCTATGATTGCCTTCGCCCTCTGGCTTGCCTTCACGGGTCGTCTGAGGGCCCAACCGGACAATGTGCCTATCGTCGACAACGCCCCTGAACCTGCTGTGTAGATACTTGATTACATATCACTGATTGAGGACGCTTGTTCAGCCTCTCGGCGTAAACGCTCCTGTTCCCGGCGTTCCTCTCGTAGGCGGCGTTTCTCGGCGGCTTTCTGCTCTGCTTCGGGATCGGCATTTACTACATTCATAGCCGCTTCCAGTCCCTGTGTGATGATCAAGGGGATGGCCTCAACGGCTCTATCCTCAGCTGCCTCAAGTAAGATACGATCCTCAGTGGAGGGAGGACTTAGAAGGTAGTTGGCTGGAGCCGGACGATTACGAAATGGGCGTCCAATGCCGATACGCAGGCGGGGAAAGTCATGTGTGTGAAGGCGAGCGATGATGTTTTCGAGGCCATGCTGTCCACCGGCACTCCCCTTTGTGCGAAGACGAACTTTGCCGACCGGCAGATCGAGGTCATCGCAGACCACCAGCATATCCGCTGGTGACAACTTATACCAACGTAGCAGCTCAGCGACCGACTCCCCGCTCAAGTTCATATAGGTAATGGGCTTGGCAAGCACCACCTTCTCAGTCCCAATCATGCCACTTGTCAGTATGGCCCTGCTGCGTCGCTCTGTCCACTGCCACCCAAGTTTGGTCGCCAGTTTATCTACCACACGAAAGCCTATATTATGCCGTGTATATTCATATTGAAGGCCGGGATTACCCAGCCCAACTATCAATTTCATATTGCCCAATCCAATAATGAGTTTCATGGCTCTGCATATTACCGACCATACGCTAGACGTATCGCCAAATAGGGCGGCAGACCAACCTTAATAATCTTCTCTTGTGTCTTATTAAATGCATATGGAACGCGATAGAACTCGAAACCTTTTTGCGTATCATAAATCATAAAGGCGGCGCGTGGGTCACCATCGCGAGGCTGGCCCACGCCACCGGGGTTAATAATTGCCCGGTAGTCCTGCTTTAGCTCCCAATGACCCTCTGGTGGTACAATCATTTCATTCGTCACCTGGACCAGGCTCTCGCTCAGTCCCAGCAGAGACAGCAACTCTTCAATCTCTTCATTCAGGCGAGCTTCCGCGTTCACGATATCAGACTCCGGTGTGACCACTTCACTTTGTCCAGGCTCATCACTCTCTTCGCTATCCTCTGTTGCCTCATATTCTGAGGCGTTCTCAATTTTCGTCTCAATTGAGGTATCCTCGCCTGTTGACGCAACTGACTTAGTTTCCTCGTTCTCGCTAACTGCGTCTTCTGTATGCTCAGGTACACTCTCTTCGGGCATGGTAACTTGCAGTGTATTACCAGTAGCTTCTTCCTCAAGCGACCCCTCTTCACTATCGGGGAGTTGCCCGGTCGCTTTCATTTGTGCTTCCAAGACTGTGTTGGCATCCGCCTCGCTCATCGGCTGACCGGTATCTGGATCGGCATAAGCGCTCTCCGCTTGGCTGGCTTTCTTTGAGGGGAGCAGCGTTGGCTGTATCGCTGCCAACTCGGCTGTTTCAATATTCTCCTCGTCGTCAGCTTCGCCTGTCACATTTTCCTCGCCCTCGTCATCGAAGGAGATTTCCTCAACTAGTGGCAGCGTTGGGGCATTGGCGACCACATCCGGTTGTTGAAAGATAACGGGAACATGCGTATGCCCAACGAAACAGTAGCGGGTGTTAAAGTACTGGAAACTGCGTTCGGCTAGCATTTCCGATGTGAGATATTCCCACAAGGGGCCATAGGGACTACCATGTACGAGCGTACACTCCCCAATTTCCAGGCGCTCGGGCAGATTGCGCAGAAATTCGCGATGCTCTGCTGTGAGTCGTTCTGCCGTCCATTCAGCAGAGATGCGAGCCGCTGTACTGAAATCGTCGAGGTCGAGCTTACCAACCGCGGCCCAGTCATGATTGCCTGCAATAATTACATCGGTGCGTGTACGTAACTTCTCGATGCATTCATTAGGGTTAGGCCCATAACCCACCAGGTCACCCAGAAACCAGATTTGCTCAATCGGTTTCTCTTTGGCCAGTTCATCGATTTTGGCGAGTACAGCTTCCAGTGCTTCTAAATTGGCATGGACATCGGTAAAAACGGCGTAGCGCATAGGCATTTACTCTATTCAAAAAAATTACTACATAGCGGACATACAGTAGGTTGCAGGCATTTTACCATGTTTAGAGTTGCGTTGCTAGTACCATGCCTGTGAGGAGTGAACATTTTATAATGCGCGACCATCACGCAAAATAGAAGCGTATTTTACGTTCATTCATCTATATACCCCTTGACTGCTTTTATCTCGTTAGGAAGAAAGGTGTACATGGATTTGCAACAATGGTTGAACCGGCGTCGTTCGCGACGTCGTATGCTGCAAGGTCTAGGTATCTTTGCAGGAGCTAGCCTCGCTCTTGAGTCAGCTATATTTACCCTCAACAAAGCACGCGCTGTCATGGCAGCAGGTGATGCCCGTGCTATCCCTATCAATCATATCCTGATCGCCTGTCAGGAAAATCGCACGTTTGATAATTATTTTGGCTACTATTCGCGGGCGGGAAAATTTGGCGTACCGGCCAACTATACGCAACCCAACGGTAGAGGTGGTAAGGCCAGACCGCATCATACCTCCTGGCCCATCTCCAATAACCCTAATCATAGCTGGCAAGATATTCACAATGAGTGGCATCATGGAGCTATGGATGGCTTCTACACTACTGACGGCTCGACCGCTCTCGAATACTACACCCGTGCGGATCTGTCGTACTACCATGCTCTGGCCGACAAATTCACCCTCTGTGGCAACTACTTCTGTTCGCTGCTCGGCCCCTCAACGCCCAATCGCCTGGTGCAGATAGCTGGCACCTCTGGCGGCAACACTACTAACAGCGTCAACCAAGGTAGCCTTGACTGGCCCACCATCGTAGACCTGCTGGATGCTCGTCGAGTCAGCTGGAAATGCTACAATCTGGGCGTCGGCACCGGTTCGCTAGAGGGGTTCAACCCCCTCAGCTTCTTCAAAAAATGGCAAAATGATGCGCGACTTGGCTTTAATGAAGACGACTACACCGAAGACCTCAAAGCCGGCAGCCTACCGCAGGTTTCCTTCTTAGTCACCGAGTCCCTGATCAGCGAACATCCACCCGCCGACGTGCAGATGGGCCAGAGCAAAATGGCTCATGGCCGACTTTGGTGAAGCAGGAACTGCTGAGGTTGATGGGAGAGGGAGAAGAGATGATACACTGCTCTCCAGAAGAACTCGTCCGACTGTTTTGACAGAGAAACGAGGTCGTGATGGAAAGCAATCCG
>WNFX01000312.1_pt1 | contig 56363 bp, 47 predicted proteins | sample 5400111 | NCBI WGS metagenome assembly WNFX01 (sample SAMN13153363, study PRJNA577476) | soil metagenome | isolation source: 40 cm soil or saprolite under grassland replicate 1 | place: USA:California | collected 2016-06-15
CCGGAACACCGCGTCGACCGTGTCCGGGTGGGCGGCGGCCAGGCGGCGGAACGGCAGCGGGCCGATCGTCTCCGCGCGCTGCTGATCTTCGGCGACGCCAGCCTGCCTCGCCCCTTGACCGAACTGTCGCCCTGGCTGGAAATCCAGACTGACACCATCTCGAACGTCTTTGCCGCGTTGGCAGCCCAACGGCACCGCAGGTTCATCAAGTCGCACACGCCGTTGGACGGGCTTCCCTTCGATGAGCGAGTCACTTACATTTGCGTGGGCCGCGACCCGCGGGATGCCGCGATCTCGTCCGACAACCACCTGAACAACATGGACCGCGACGTTCTCATGAAGGCCCGTGAGACGGCCGTGGGCTCGGACGACCTGCCTTCCCTCATTCCAGACAGCGTGCCGCAGCGGGTCGAGGATCCGGTCGTACGGTTCTGGCGCTGGGTCGAGGACGACGCTCCGCCCCGCGAGGGCCTCGAGCTCCTGCTCCATCACCTGGGAACCTTTTGGGATCGGCAGCAGGCGACCAACGTCGTGTTGGTCCACTACGTCGATCTGCAGGTCGACCTCGAGGGCGAGATGCGCCGCCTGGCCGGGCTGCTCGGGATCGTGATCGGCGAGGACGTGTGGCCTGGCCTGGTTGCCGAAGCCAAGTTCGATCGGATGCGAGACCGCGCCGACGAGGTTGTTCCCCAGGTCACGATCGATGGGTTGTGGCACGACACCAGCCGTTTCTTCAGCCGCGGCACAAGCGGCCAGTGGCGAACGCTTCTCGGTCCCGAAGATCTGGACAGGTACGAGTCGCGCGTGCGCGAGCTGGCGACGCCCGACCTGGCGGCCTGGGCGCATGTCGGGTGGCGGGGTTACCGCAAGCTCAAGCGAGCCAACGAGCACGCCGAAGAGAAGCCATGACGACAGTCGACAGTCGGTGCGGCGGCGCGGTATTCAGACCTATGGGGCTCGATTACTCGATCCGGCTGGCCTGTGGGCTGGAATCATCGCTGAGTGATCTACTCCGTCGCCTATCTGCTCACGCGCCGCCTGCTGGACTGCCTGAGGGTGCTGGCCCGGCGTGAGGTATCCAAGGATGCCGAGCTCCTGGTGCTCCGGCACAGCTGCCACCGGCTCAGGCTCACACCCGGCCACCGCAGATCAACCTCGCCGAGCACCGGGTCCGCCGAAAGCAGGTGCTCGGCGGCCTCACAAACGAGTACCAGATCGCCGCTTGACAGCCGTGCGCTGCTACGAAGAATTAGCAGGTCAAAGCCACGTTCGTGTATTCGAGCCTAACAGGATCCGGTGGCGCTCCTTCAGCACCGGCTTCCTCCGCTCGTTCGTCTCCATCGCGATCAGGGGGGGTCATCGCCAGCGTCAGCGCCGTCCTCGGCGCGGTCATGTCCGCGAAGATCAGCAGCCTGCTGCCGGCCGGCTGGCACGCCGCCCACCTGCCTGCCCTCATCACCACCCAGCTGGCCCAGGTCAAGAGCGCGGTCTCGGTCGGCATAGCGCCAGTGACCCACCACACCCCGACCCAGGCCGCCAGCGCCATCACCCAGATCACCCACGCCACGTTCACCGCCGGAAATGCACAACGCCTTCCTGGTCGGCGCCGCCGTCGCGCTCGCCGGAGCCGCCATCGCCCTGATCACCAAGCGAGGCAACGGCACCGCCGCAGCGCTCGCCGGGATCTGACCCCAGCCAGCCCGCCGAGCTGGCGCCAGCAGGTCCTTCGTGCCCTCACCCTTCCCATCCCCGACGCATTGTGACGTGATAGGCGTGGGTTCTGCGACCGGCGTCAGCCTCAGAAAATGGCGGGTGCTCAAGGGGCGTTGTGGCGCGATGGGACCTGGTGGCGCCTCCGTCGCCTCCCGACAGAATCTGGAAGGTCCGATTTCACGAGCGGCGGAGATGTTCGGGTTCCGATTGCGCATTCCGCGGGACGGCGGCGGCCATAGGCGCAGGGCCCCCCTGATAGCTGTGCGGTCTTGCCTGACTCGGGTTGGGGTTGGAGGCTGGACCCAGATGAGGAGGCCTGACGTGGCTCACGGCGATGCAGACTCTGGCCAGCTGACCCCCCGGTCGACCTTCTACGACACGGGCAGGTTCGGTCGGTTGTTCCCGGCGCTTCCGCCATTTTCGGCCGACGTGCCGCTGATCCGCGACGCGCTCAGCGAGTTGGGAGCGGCGGGGGGCCCGATGGACGCTCAGGACGACCTGTCCGACCCGGTCACGTTGATCACGGACCCGGCGAAGAGCGCACACAACCCGAACAACCCCACGCTGACCGCCGGCTTCACCTTCCTCGGTCAGTTCCTGGACCACGACATGACCTTCGATCCCACATCGAGTCTGGCCCGGGCTCAGGACCCCGAGTCGATCCGCAACTTCCGGATCCCTGCGCTCGACCTGGACAGCGTGTACGGCGGCGGGCCGGGTGTGTCTCCCTACCTGTACGACCAGAACGTGGACGGCGGACGGACCACCTTCCTCACCGAGGAGATTCCTGAGTCAGCTGCCGTTTCCATCGACGGCAACGCACGGCGGGACCTGCCTCGCAACAGCCAGTCGGTTGCGCTGATCGCCGATCCGCGCAACGACGAGAACATGGTGGTTTGCGGGCTGCAACATGCGATGCTCCGTTTCCACAACCAGGTTTACCTCGACGTGGCCGCCGACCTGGGCGCGACGTACACGCTGGACGAGAAATTCGCCGAGACGCAGCGGGTGGTGCGCTGGCACTACCAGTGGATGGTGCTGCACGAATTTCTGCCCAGAACAGTGGGCCAAACGACGGCGCAGGACGTCCTGGAGAACGGCCTGAAGTTCTTCGACTGGCGGAACAACCCGTATATCCCGGTCGAGTTCTCCGTTGGCGCGTACCGTTTCGGGCACTCCCAGGCGCGGCCGAGTTACCGCGCCAATTTCGGGACCAGTACGACAGACATCACCAAGCAGTTCTTCGCCTTGCTGTTCAAGCCCGGCGCCACCAATCTGGCCGACCCCGATGACCTGCGCGGCGGCCGGCGGGCGCCGCGCAGGTTCATCGACTGGCAGACCTTCTTCGACTTCGGCGACGGCCGGGTTCGGCCGAACAAGAAGATCGACACCACGCTGTCGTCAGTACTGTTCGACCTGCTGGGCCAAGCCCCGGGAACCCCGGCGTCTTTGGCCACCAGGAACCTGCTGCGTAACCTCACCATGGCGGTGCCTTCCGGCCAGAGCATCGCCAACGCGATGACGCTCCCGCCGCTGGCGCCAGGCGATCTGTCCGACCTGCAGCCGCTGAACCTGCGCAACCGCACCCCGCTGTGGTTCTACATCCTGCGGGAGGCCCAGGTCACCGCCAATGGCGAACACCTTGGACCGGTGGGCGGACGGATCGTGGCCGAGGTCATCTACGGCCTGATCGAAGGCGACAGCCTGTCCTACCTCGGCCAAGACCCTGAATGGACACCGACATACGGCACGAACGGCACCTTCACCATCGTGGACCTGCTCACCAAGTCAGGCGCCGTCGCAACGCTGACGTAGCGCGCGTCCGGCCGGGAACCGGCCACCGGAACGAACCCGCGGCCACCCGGTCCGTTCCACTGGGAATCATGGCTGGGACCGGGCAGGCGCCCGTGCGGCGCGGCGCAGTCCGGTCACTACGGCCCGCCCAAGAACCCGAGGATTCCGAGCGCGGCGGCGCAGCCGGTGAGCAGGGCCTGTTGTTCCGCGGTCGCCGCGTAGCCACGCTGCCCGGCGTCCCCGGCGTGGCGGGTTTCGCGGCCTGCTGGCTGCCGTTGCTCGTCGAAATCGGCCGGTGCCTCGCGGATTTGAGCGGGGGGCGCGATGATGCAGACCGAGTTCACAATCACGTTAAGCGCCGCAACGGGTGCGGTTGTCACACGCCCGCGGCGGAGGAGTTCCCGATGTCGCCACACGTTCCCGCCCAGACGCCGACGGTGTTCGCCCGCGCCGAGCGGGCCGTGACGGCGTGTGACCTCTTGCTCGCCGTCGGGCCGACGCTCACCATCGAACCGGCGGGCTCGCTGTGCGCGAGCGCGGTTCGCGCGGGGGCGAAGCAATCACTCGCCGCCGCGCAGCGGGCCGTGGAGGCCGCCGGGCGGTTGGCCGAGCAGCGCGACTACCCGGCACGTGCCGCCGGATCGTTGCGCAGAGCCGCCGAACTCGTTCGGCGGGAGCGCGAAGAGCTTCCGCAGGCGCCGGGATAACTCCAGTTCTCCACGAGTCCGCTCACAGGGTTGGCGCGGGTCCGTGCCCCGCGGCGTTGACCCGGCTCGCGTACAAGCCGCCCGCGTCCGGGCTTGACCTTGACCCAGCGTCAGCCTCCGACCATGGGGCATGGACAGGCAACAGCGCTCCCCGGCGCCGCCCGCGATATCGGCCGTAGGGCTCCGCAAGTCGTTCGGCGGCAAGGCCGTGCTGGGCGGCATCGACCTCCACGTCCCCGAGGGCACGGTCTTTTCCCTGCTCGGCCCCAATGGCGCCGGCAAGACCACCACGGTTCAGATCCTTTCCACGCTCATCCCCGCCACTGGCGGCGACGTCCGCGTCGCCGGCCACGATGTGCGCACCGAGGCGGACCGGGTGCGCGCGGCGATCGGGGTCACCGGGCAGTTCTCGGCTGTCGACGATCTCCTCACCGGCGCGGAGAACCTGCTCTTGATGTCGGACCTGCACCACCTGGACCGCCGCGAAGGACGCCGCCGCGCCGCGGACCTGCTGGAGGAGTTCGAGCTGGCCGACGTGGCGTCGAAGATGGCCGCGACCTACTCCGGTGGGATGCGGCGCCGGCTCGACCTCGCGATGACGCTGATCGGCCGTCCCCGCATCATCTTCCTGGACGAGCCGACCACCGGCCTGGACCCGCGCAGCCGGCGCCGCGTGTGGCAGATCATCCGCGACCTCGTCGCCGGCGGTGTCACCGTCTTCCTCACCACGCAGTACCTGGAGGAGGCCGATCAGCTCGCCGACCGGATCGCCGTGCTGGACCGGGGGAAGCTGGTCGCCGAAGGGGCACCGGACGAGCTCAAGCGGCTCATCCCCGGCGGTCACATCCGGCTGCGGTTCACCGATCCGGGTGAGCTTGGCGCGGCCGCCCGGGCGCTGGGTGCGGGGGCCCGCGATGACGAGGCCCTGACGCTGCAGGTCCCCAGCGACGGCAGCGTCACATCGCTGCGGGCCGTGCTCGACCGGCTGGCCGGTGAGCAGATCGAGGTGGCCGCGCTGTCGGTGCACACGCCCGACCTCGACGATGTCTTCCTCACCCTCACCGGCCACCCCGGCGCACAGAGCGACGGCGCGCACCGTGACGGCGCGCACCGCGACGGCGCGCACAGAGACGGCGCACACAGCGACGGCGCAGACAAGGACAGGCCACGATGAGCACCCATTCCTACGCCATTCGCGACTCGGCCACGATGCTGCGCCGCAATCTCCGGCACGTGCTGCGCTACCCCGGCATGACGTTCGGGGTCCTCGGGACGCCGGTCGTCATGCTGCTGTTGTTCCGTTACGTCTTCGGCAACACGCTGGGCGCCGGAATCGGCAGCGCGGGGCACGGCGGCTACATCGACTACCTCACTCCCGGCATCACCGTGCTTGCGGTGAGTTCCGCCTCGGTGTCCACGGCGGTCGCCGTCAACACCGACATGACCCAGGGCATCATCAACCGGTTCCGCACCATGGCGATCGCCCGGGTCTCGGTGCTGACCGGCCACGTCTCAGGCAGCGTGATCCAGACGGTGACCAGCGCCGCCCTGGTCACCGGCCTCGCCGTGGCGATGGGCTTTCGGCCCACCGCCAGCGCGGCCGGGTGGATCGCGGCGACCGCTCTCATCGTGGCGGTCGCCTTCGCGCTCACCTGGGTGTCGGTCGCCCTCGGCCTGATGGCCAAGACCCCCGAAAACGCGAGCAACCTCCCCACGCCCCTGGTGTTCCTGCCGTTCCTCGGCAGCGCCTTCATCCCCCCGCGGTCGATGGCGCCCGGACTGCGCTGGTTCGCCGAGTATCAGCCCTTCACTCCCATCATCGAGACCCTGCGGGGCTTGCTGACGGGCACGCCGATCGGCGACAGCGCCCTCATCGCCGCCGCCTGGTGCGCCGGCCTGGCCCTGGCCGGTTACGTATCTGCCCGGGCCCTGTTCAACCGCGGCGCGGCGCGCTAACCGGGGGCTTGGTGAATACGTTGGAACCGGCCATGCACGGCCCGGCCGCACCAGCGCAGGGAGGTCGATGATGCTCACCATAGGCCAGCTCGCGGCCTACGTCGGGGTGACGGTGCGCGCCGTCCGCCACTACCACCAGCGCGGGCTGCTTGCCGAGCCGGCCCGCGACGCGTCCGGCTACCGCCGCTACGACGCGGACGCAGTGGTGGCCCTGATCAGGATCAAAACCCTGGCCGATGCGGGTGCGCCGCTGGCCCGGATCGGCGACCTGCTCAAGGCCCAGCCCGATCAGTTCTCCCAGGCCATCGCCCAGATTGACGAGGCACTGGAAACCCGGATCCGCGGCCTGCAGGAGCAGCGGCACCGGATCGCCCGGCTCGCCGCGGGCGAGCGGCTGTTCGTGCCGGCCGAAGTCGCCGACCTCCTGGACCGGCTGCGCGCTATCGGGGTCAGCCCACACACCGTCCAGACCGAACGCGACGGCTGGATCCTGCTCGCGGCGCGTTACCGCGAGCAGGTCGCGCAGGCGGCGCAGGACAAGCTCACGGCCCTCGCCGACCCCGAGTTCCAGCAGATCTACCTGGCCTACGATCAGGCGGCGGCCTGGGACCCCGCCGATCCCCGGCTGGAAAAGATTGCCGACACGATGGTGGCCTTCGCCGCACGACACCGTCCCGACCCCGGCTCGGCGCCGCCGCCCGCGATGGCCGACCCTGTCGCAATGGCCCTGCTGTCCGCGCCGCCCGGTGACCCGCCGCCCGCCTGGCTGCGGCTGGATCAGCTCTGCCGGGACAGGTGGCAGGCCAGCCGGTCCGCAGGCACGGCTCAGCCCGCGGAATCCGCGGCCGGCAAGCAACCCTCGCCAACCTCATCGCCCCGGGCCCGCAGACGCCGCCGCGCGCACCGCGCCGTGACAGACCCAGGATCCTGAACGGCTCACGCGGCGTGCCGCCCCTACGCAGCCGGTCTCCGTCAGCCGGGGCGAGCGCGGCATCCCGGTGATCGCCACGCGCAGCGGCCCTGAGCGCCCCCTGGTCAGCCGCGGCTACGCGGGTGTGACAGCGAGCGCAGCCGTTCGGGATAGTCACCGGCCGCACCCATCCGGGCCGCGGCTCGGCTACGTCTGGGATGTGTCGCGGACCACCGGCCGGCTGGTCCCCGGCCAGCCCGCGTGCCTAGGCTACGACCCGTGCCCGCCGTGAGCATTACCCTGGACCACGCCCTCAAACTGACGCGCACGGGTGATGTGTGGCTGTTTCGCGGCCGTACCGCGATAGACCTGGCCATCCGTCTGCTCACCAACAGCCCTGTCAACCATGTTGGCATGTCGGTGGTCATCGACGACCGGCCACCGCTGATGTGGCACGCTGAACACGGCCGGTCTCTGCCTGACCGGTGGTCAGGCACCCGCCACCGCGGGGCTCAACTCCACGACCTGCGCGATGCGGCCATCGTCTGGGCCACCCGCTACGGCCAGCGGATATGGTTGCGCCAGCTCGAGCCACCGGTCAGCGGCGAGATGGAGAACGCCGCCTTGCGCACCATCGCCCGGCTGGACGGCACGCCGTTCCCCTCCACCTCCCGGCTCGCCGCGCGGTGGTTGTCCGGGCGGATACTCCCGGTGCCCGGGCGCACCGGGCAGGAGACAAAACTGGAAACCGCCTACTGCGCCGAGGTCCTCGCCGTCACCTACCAGGCCATGGGACTGTTGGCAGGCGACCGCCGCCCGAACTGGTACGACGCCGGGCGCTTCTGGAGCGGTGACGACCTTGGTGTGACTCCCGGCTTCCAGCTCGGCGGCGAAATCCCTGTGCGCATTTCATAGGATCAGCGCTACCGGCGACCCTGGCCGTACCCATACGGGAACGGGGCCCGACGCCCTCAGCTTGAGTCCTTCAAGTCGCGTTTCCGCACCTTCCCCGCCGCATTGTGGGGCAGCTTGTCATGAATGGTAAACCGCTTTGGTATCTGGAACGCGGCGAGGCGCTCGCGGCACCAGGAACGCAGCGCGTCGGGCGTGACGGCGCCACGGTCCCTTAGAACCAGGTGAGCGCTGAGAATCTGACCGTAGAGCTCGTCTGGGATTGCGATGACCGCCGCCTCAAGCACGCCGGGATGCTGCTCCAGCACGGTCTCGACCTCCGTGGGATATACGTTTTCCCCAGCTGTTATGATCATGTCGTCGGCGCGGCCCGCTACGAACAGCCGCCCAGCCTCGTCGAGCCACCCAATGTCGCCGGTGCGTACCGCGCCATGGCTGCTTTTGTCATCTTCGGCTATAGCGATGGAGTCGCGGCTGCTTACCCAGATCATCCCGCGAACGCCTGGCGGGCAAGGTGAACCATCGGCGTTGAGTATCCGCACGTCCACAAGCGGCAGCGGGCGACCTGCGGTCCCCGGTGCGGCGCGCAGGTCGGCGGGTTTCGCGACGGCAGCGTAGCCGGCCTCTGTCGAGCCGTAGAGGTTGTACACGACGTCGCCGAACTCGTTCATGAACCCGTCAGAAAGTGCGGGCGCGAGCGCCGACCCGCTGACGGTCACCGCCCGCAAGCTCGAGGTGTCGTGACGGCGGCGGATGTCGGGTGGCAGATCCATGATGCGCCGCAGCATCGTCGGGACCGCGACAAGGACGTTGCAGCGTTCGCGTTCGACAAGGCCCAGCGTCCGCTGCGGATCGAACCCGCGCGTGAGCACGATCGTGCTGCCGAACAGCATCGTCAGGACGGTGTTGAGAAAGCCCCAGGCATGGAACATGGGCGCCGCGATCAAAGACGTCTCCCATGCCCGGTTCGGCAGGCCCGATACCACGGATATCACCGAGGCCGCGCCTCCGACGGTTCTCGGGACGCTCTTCGGCCTGCCGGTCGTGCCGGATGTCAGCATTATGTGCCGACTGCGCGAACGCGCTGGGCGGGGTTGCCGCCGCCCGCTTGCGGTGATCCGCGTGTGGCTTGGCGGATCGTGGCCGGGCACGGGAATGCTCGTTAGGCCGGGCGGCGCTCTTCCCGCGAACTCGGCGTCGTGCACCAGGAGCCGCACGCCACGGCGCGTCACGATCTCGGCGATCTGGCCCGCGGAAAGGCCCGTATTGAGGTAGAGGACGTCCATGCCGCGCCGGGTGGCGGCGACCATTGTCTGGTAGAAGCCGGCGGAGTTTCTGCCGAGCAAGGCGACGGTGTCGCCGGCTGAGGCAACGAGGCGAAGCCGAGCGGCGAACGCTTCGCATCTCTCCTCGAGTTGGCCGAATGTCAGCGCGCCGTCATCGTCGATGATTGCGAGCCTTTCCGGGCACAGGGTGGCGCCCGCCAATGGGCCGAATCCCGGGCCGGTGCCGTGGCGAAGCAGCCCGGCGCCAATACGCATCACCCGATCGGGACGATACGGCCGCAGCAGGCCCGACTTGGCCAGCGCGACGGGAGCGCTTAGGAGCGCACGCGAACTCGGCAGACTCGGCGGCACACAGGTGACACTGCCCAATCCGCTGGCCCTGATGCGGAATCCAGCGGTGCCAAGTGCCGCAGCATCGTGAGTGCGATCTTCACCACCGCGCTAACGGCCGCTCCTCCCGTAACGCACACTGACTGACTAGAGTCAGCAGCGAGCAGCGGCCGCGCTTGAGCGGAGGCAGATGTGGCCAGTTCACCCCTGACCGTCGGATCCGGGGATCGCCGTGTCCTCGCCGGGCACTACCCGATGTTTGAAACCCCGGTGGCGCTCGCGACGTCCATCGAGGAGTTCCTCGGGCGGGGGTGACGACGGTGTCCGGGTCCACGCGGCCGGACACCGAGGTGGTGTTCGACCCTGCCACCTATGTGGGCGGCGTGCCTTTCGACGCGCTCGCCCGGCTGCGCCGCGACACACCGGTCGTGTGGGTAGCGGAGATTCCCGTCGTGGGCTGGCCGGGAGGCCCGGGGTTCTGGCTGGTGCTCCGGCACGCGGATGTCGAGTCGGTGCTGACGAGGCCGCGGCTGTTCTCTTCCTCACTTGGCGCGACCCAGATCCGTGACCCGGCAACGCCGCAGGCGCTCAGCTATGTCCGGCGGATGATGCTCAATATGGACCCGCCGGAACACTCCCGGCTGCGGCGGCTGCTCAGCCGGTCGTTCACCCCGCGGGCGGTCGCCCAGCTTGAGCACCGTATCCGCGGTCATGCACGCGCCATCTGCGATCGCGCATTCGCTGGCCGGCGGGGCGAATGCGACTTCGCCAACGACGTGGCCGCGGACCTGCCGCTGCTCACCCTTGCCGACGTGCTCGGCGTGCCGGAGCAGGACCGCTGGCTGCTCTTCGACTGGTCCAACCGGGTGATCGGCTACCAGGACCCTGACTACGCGTCTTCGGCCGAATTCGACCCGGCCGCGGGGACGCCCATGGCAAGGGAGGCGCATGCCCTGCGGCCGGTACCAGACCGTGATGGCAGGATGCCCGACCCGCGGACCCGCGAAGGAATGCCGGACCTGTACGCCTACGCCCACCTGCTGGCAGAGGAGAAACGGCGCCGCCGGGGAGAGGACGTGATGTCGATCCTGCTGGCACAGGCCGACGACGACGGCGGCCAGGTGTCGGTGGCCGAGTTCGAGAACATGTTCTGGCTGTTTGCTGTCGCCGGGAACGAGACCCTGCGCAACGGCCTGCCCGGCGCGTGCATCGCGCTGCTCGAGCACCCGGACGCACAGGACCGTCTGCGCGCCGACCCAGCACTGATGCCCGGCGCGATCGAGGAAATGCTGCGCTGGTGGACGCCGGTTATGACGTTCCGCCGGACCGCGACCTCCGGCTGCGAACTCGGCAGGAAGCGCATCGGCGAAGGAGACAAGGTGGTCGTCTCATTCAGCTCAGCCAACCGCGACGAGGCGGCTTTCGCAGATCCCGGCCGCTTCAACATCTACCGCCATCCCAACCCGCACCTGGTATTCGGTCACGGCCCGCACTTCTGCCTGGGTGCCCACCTGGCGCGTGCCCAGATGCGCGCGCTGTTCAGCGAAGGATCAAACTTCCAGCGCGGCGTCAAGCGGCTGCCGGTCGCCTGGACCGCGCGGCCGTAGCCGGGCCCCGGCGCAGCTGCCCGGCGGCCTGCGCGGCGCGCTGCTGCGCCCGGCGCAGGTCAGCGACGGCTTCGGCGACCGCGGGAGCCGCACTTGCGACGGCGCGGGACCGTTCAGCGCGGGCTGTTCCGGGCCAAGCCGTTGACGGCGTTACCCTTTACAGGAGGCGGCGTGATGAAGCGGTTAGGCGGGGTCGTATTTGCTGCCGGTTTCGTACTTGTGGCCGGGTGTTCGAGCATCCCGGCGGCGCAGGCTCCCGGTTCCAGCCAGGGACCGGCGGTATCGCGTGGATGCGAGCACTACAACCGCCACCAGTACGAAGTCTGCTACGCCTATGTGGTGAACGACACGCTGCTCGCCCGCGTGCCATTCTATAAGTTCGGCCGTGACCCCCTTCTTGGGCCGGCAGCCCTGACCCGGATTGAGAGCCGGTTCTACGGTGCGGCGCGGCGCTTCATCATCAGCCAGACGAAGGGTTGGCCACAGCACGTCGACGTGTCGGCGCCTGTCATCCGAATCGTCGGCCCGGTCCCGGTGTCGGCGAACCTGGCTACGGCCACTATCCGCACGATCGAGACCTGGCTCGTGCGTACAGAGCCGGGTGCAAGCGGCAAAGCGCGCCGGGTGCTATTTGCCGAGACGAACGTGCATCACACGGTAAAGCTCAGACGCACGCCCACGATGCTGTGTCTAGAGGGCCACTGTCTACACAAATGGGTGGTGACACTCATCCGATAAAGCTGGACCTGGGGGTCTACGCCGGCCCATCGGGTTGTGTCACGGTGCGGACGCTCGCGGCTGAGCGCAGCCGTTCGGGCTGCTGTCCTCGCCGCTCCAGCGTGTGGCGGCGCTTATGGGACATGCACCTTCGCGGTGAACAGATCCAGCTGATGCAGCGCGCCGTCGGGGTTCTCACCCGTGCTGTTCGAGTTGTCCGACCAAGCCGGGTAGAAGAGGTGCGACTGGAAGGCCGCATGAGTGTAGTCGCCGTAGTCGAAGAAGCTCTGCGCGTCAGGGGCGTTGAATGTGCCCGCGCTCACACCGAAATTCGGCACGAACGTGACACCGCCGTTGGTGGAGAAGGTGGCCCAGATCTGGGCGTCGTCGTTCGGGATCCCGTCGGTGTCACCCGAGCCCCCGGCGCCGAGATCGTTGCGGCTGTCATACCAGGAAAGAGCAACGTCTCCGGTGGCCTGGTCGACCGCGATGGACGGCATGAACTGGCTGTTGGCCGTGTGGTCGTCGTTCAGCTGTACCGCGGGCGTCCACGTCGTCCCGTTGTCGTCGGAGTACTGGAGCATGATGTCGGTGTTGTCGCTCTCGTTTTTCGTTTCCTGGGTCCAGACGGCGTACACCCGGCCGTTATGAGGACCGCCGCTCAGGTCCCACGCCAGGTTGGCCTCGGCGTCGACTGAACGGTCCGGCTGCGCCGCGATGTAGTCAAACCCGCCTACCCTGCTTCGAGCCAACAGCCGCGGATCGGCGAAACCTCCTGGCCGCAGCCCGTTGGCGTCGATCGCCGTGTAGATGTGAGAGCCGCCCTGGCCATTGGTCTGGTCCTGGTAGGTCACCATGACCTGCCCGTTCGGGCCCACGGCGGTGTCGCCGAAATCTCCCCTCCCGGCGGAGGTCGGAACGGTCTCCGGCGCGCTGAACGATCCGAACTGGCCGAGACCGCTGACGGTGGCGCCGGCGGCCTGCACCACGGTCGAGGGGGCGCTGGTGTAGCTGACCCAGACGCTGTTCGGCCCGGTCGAGATGGACGGCTGATCGCCGAAGATGTTGGGGTTTTGCGACGGCGGCCTAAGCCGCTTGGGCGTGGCGCCCGCCGGTGCCCGGCTCCCCGTCGGCGTGGTCGGCACGATTTCCCCGGCCTTGGTGAATGTGAGCCCGCCATCGGTCGAGACCGCGACAAGGACGTCGCCGTTGGTGTTGACCAGATAGGTCATCCACAGATTCCCGTACCGGTCCCACGCGAGTTGCTCGTCGCAGCAGATCTCGCCCAGCGGGGCGCCGGCGCCGATGACGCGCCTGGCCCAGGTCTTGCCTCCGTCGAAGGAGACTCCCTCGAACAACCCGCTCACCACGTCGGGAAGGGTGGCCATGGTGACGATGTTGGATGGGTTGACCGGGTTGATGGCGATGGCGTCCTCGGCCTCGTTCCCGTGCATGGCGCTCGAGTCGAAGTTAGGCGGCGCCGGCTGGGCACTCGCGACTGACGGCACAGCCGTCGATGCGAGCAATGCAACGGCCACGGCCGTCGTCGCCGAAGCAGCCAGGGCTCGCAGCATTCGTCGGCTCATGTCGACCTCCCCGCGCTGGGTAACCGCCTACAAGGCGGTCATTTTACGGCGCAGGCCAGCAAACCGGTCAAGGTACGGCACCGTCTGTTGAAAGATCTTCATATCGGCCCGGTGAGCCGGGAAGCTCGCGGGCGCGCGGAACGGCGAGGAACCACCCGCGACCGCCCACTCCAAACTCCGGCATGGGAGATCGCGCCGCTCAAGCCGGGCCTTCGCTCCGGGCCACAAGACCGAGATCAACGGCGACCTCCTCACTCGCCGCTGTGAACGTCAGCCTCAGTGAGCGAGCGAGCGGGTCGAGACGAGGCAGGAACCCAAGGGCGAGTTCCTCGGGGTCGCCGTGACCGGTGCCGTCGCCGGAGTTGCTCACGTACCTGCCTGCGAGGTCGTCTTCCGCATGCACCGACACGCGGGGCCACCTGCGGCGGCCGCGTTCGCTGTAGCTCCACCATCCGGGTGCCGCGCGCAGGTAGACCTGCCAGCTGCCGGGCCCGGAGATCAGGCTGTCGAGTTGCGTGGCGATGCCATCGACCGGGGGCAGCGCAGCCCCGATGTCAAGGTGATGCCGCGGTCCGTCGGTCCGGTGCGCCGCGTCGAGCATGCCTGACCAGTCGGCGGGCAGGCGGTCGGCCGGGCGATGCTCAGTGAGCGCGGCGCACAGCCTCGCGAGCTGGCCGGGTAGCTCGCTCGCGGCATCGAGCTCGCCGGATCGCTGGAGCTCTGCGGTCCTGGTGAGGGCCTCCGAGCACCACTGGCTGAGCATGTCAGCGGCCTCGCCGGCGGTGGCGAGTTGAAGCTCGATGAGCACGTAGGCGCGTTTCAACAGCTCCCTCTCGGCTGGGCTGGCTGCTACCGGTGTGACCGGGCCCACGTGTGCAGCCGCCCGCGAAGAAGCCAGGAGGCGAGTCGATGAGCCGCCCTGGCCGCGCAGCTCGAGCCAGCCGACCCCCCGCTCTGGGACCGGATCGAGCCCAAGGTTCAAGGACAGGGGACCGGCGGCCTCGCCCGACCGCTGGAATGCGCCCCCCATCATGTCGACACCAAGGGTGTACCTCGCCCCCCGGTCATCGGTGATGGCGACGTCGTCCAGTTCGGGTCTGTGCGGCGACCGCGGCGGGCGGCGGCCAAACAGCGGACCAAACCGCATTCCCAGCGTTGGCATCCGGCCGGATTTGGCCCGCCCGCGCTCCACCTTCGCCGAGAGGGTGAGAGTGGCATCCAAGAAGGCGTGACCGGAGCGGATGAACAGCGCGCCAGGGGCCAGGACCCCCTCGGCAGTCTCGATGGCGGTGCCCCCGCCGAACGACCAGCCTTCTTCGGGCGCATCCAGCGAACCTCGCCCGCCACCATTCTGGACGGGCGGGCTCGCGCCCGGCCCGGACGAGCGGCGGCGCGCTACTTCGGCCCTCAGCCTGGACCAGCTCGAGTAGCCGTACTCGCGAGCCACCGCCAGCTGGGCCGCCGATAGCATGACCCGATCCGAGACCGCGTGAAGCCGGGTCACGGCGCGTGGTTCGCCAGCGGCGGCGGCGCGAAGCAACTCGCGCGCCTGGCGGCGAAGCTGGTCGAGGTCGGGTCGGCCCGGAAGCTCGGGCATGACGTCTCCTTCGCAGCCCGGGTCCGCGTTCGGGCTCGATAGGAAGACGATCCTGCCAGCAAGCACGACCTTGTCAGGCGCTGTGGAGGTGGACTCAGTCCTGCCCGCGAACCCGGCGGCACCCTCCTGCGCCGTTGCCGCCAGCCTACCCGGCCGACCCCGGTCGGTCACCAGCCCGCTTTAGTGGCCCAGGTAGTGGTGGAACGACACGCGCCACGGCTGGCTCTGGTCGCCGCGGTAGGGCCCCATCTCGAGCTGAATGCCGTTCGTGATGCTGCCACCCGGGTCGGTCAGCACATTGCCGGAACCGGCACCGATGATGGCGCCAAATGGGTTGAGCGACACCTGGCTGACCTGCCACCGCTGGCTTGGGCTACCGTCGCATGCCCCGATGGTGACCGTCGCCCCGATTGCGGCGCTGCGGCCGGTGACGTCCAGGCACTTGCCGTCGATCCGCAGCGTGCCGTCGCTGTAGGCGGTCCACCGCTGTGCGGTGTCGCCGTCGCATTTCCAGGCCACGACCTTGGTGCCGTTCGCGCTGCCGTTGCCGGCGACGGCCATGCACATTCCGTTGAAGGCGCTTTGTATGGCGCCGGCGCCAGTGGGAACGGGTCCGGGCCGCGCCGCGCTCAGCGGCCAGGTGGCGATGTCACCGCCGCGCACGGGTTCGGACGGCCACGATGCGATCAGGTGCGAGTATTCGTCCGGCGGCGTGATTTCCACCTGCTGCGGATATTCGAGTGGGCTCGACGGCTCCGGGTAGACCCGCCAGGTCAGCAGGGCCTGCGCGTTGCCGCCTGGCCGCAGCGTCACTTGCGTGTGCGCCACGTTGACCCGGCTCAGATGGGTCGGCTGCGGGCTGCCGTCGCTGCCGAGGAAGCCCAGTCCCTCATAGCCGTAGCAGGTGCGGCTCGAGCGGTTGGTCAGGACGAGGGTCATACCGCGCTGGCCGCCTGACGCGGCATTGAGGCCGGTGAAGGCGGCCGCTAGCTGGCTGGTGTGGCAGCGCGCATAACCCGTGCCCGGCGGCGCCGGTGCGCCGGGGACTCCTGGCTGGGTCGTCGCGACAGGCACCGGGCGCGCGGTGGCGGTGGCCGGTCCTGATGTGGTGGCAGCCGCGTGGTCCGGCGGGCTGTTGCTGGAACAGGCCGCGGCCAGCGCCACCGAACAGGCTGCGACGGCCAGCCCGGCGAGGCCACGCGCCGCTGATCCGCGATGAAGAGCTGACGTGATCATTATGCCCCCTAAAATTGTGCGCGGTGCGTAGCGAGTCACCGCGTCCCAACTAGACAGTCCCGCTAGCGCACAAAAGATAAAAGGGGACGCCTCCCCAGCTGGGGCGCGGGCGCCGGGAGGATCGGCGCACGATGCGGCCGAACCCGCGCAGCGACAGATCCGCGCCGCGGTGCATCGGCCGCCTGTGGGCGCCGAGCGGAAGCGTCGGCAACGACACACCGGTGGTCACTCCGCAGGTCAGCGACCACCGGTGCCCACACCGACCCATCCATCGCCGCTCCGTGGAGGAAGACATGCACCGGCCCGCCCCACCGCTGTCCTCGTACTCGATCGTCCCGGCCGAAAGCGCCACTTCGCCCACAAGCCACCTCCCAGCCGCCCTCGGGCCGGGTGCCGTAGCCGTTGACAGTTTGGCACAGAAATGATTCCGAACGGCTAGCGCTTGGTGGCAAGTCTCTGCGGTTACGTCGTGTCACATCTGGTTGCCTGAAATTCAGCGCCTCACCAAGATTGGAATCGCAGAATGGCATCAATTCTGTAAACATGTCTTGCCGAGCTTCCAACCGCGAGCCTACGATTCCCGCAACAAAGGGAGACTTCCAAGCCGCTATCCCCCTAGTCGGCGTGCTGGTCGTCTGCCCGATAGGGAGGGATCAATGCGACGTAGCCTCTACCCTCTTGCGATCGCGGTCACAGTGACGCTTGTGGCGCTCAGCGTGTCGGCGGTCTCCGCCGAACCGGCTTGGCATCCCAAGGGTACGGGCCTGCTCGACTGCAACGGCTTCAGCCCCGTTCAGCGAGTGGTTAAGCACCTGCAATGCGCGGAGATCGCTGCGAACGAGGACGACGGATTCGAGGACAACGGTCACTACGTGGGCCACGACGAGGCCGACGTCGGCTGGTTCTCTAACCAGCCGGGATCCTCGACCAGGGCACGCTGGAACGTCACCTTGCCGGTCGACCCACCGGGTGCCCCGAGCACCTCCTTCAGCGGGCCGGTGGCCGATTTCCAGCTCACGGTGGCCCCCTGGTTCGGCATGACGCTCTGCGACAACCAGAGCTATCCGGAGGGAAACCCCAACTGCACGACCACCGACGCCAACATTCAGGTTCCCCCGCAACCGGATCACGCCGGGGCGGCGTTCCTCGAACTCCAGCTGTACCCGCCCGGATACCCGCCGTTCATCCAGAAGGTCTCCTGTGACAGCACCCACTGGTGCGCCGCGATGGCGATCTTCAGCCTCCAGGCCCAGTACGGCGCCCTCCACGGTCCTGGCAGTCCGCCCGGGGCGCTGGCGAACCCCAATTGCACTGAGCCCGCGAACTTCGCGTTCCTCACCTTGACCGGGAACCCCGTGGCGCCGCCGGGCCCGGACACAGCGACCACGGGAACCTTTAATCCCAGCAAGGACACGCTGCTGATGAACCAGGGCGACAAGCTCAGCGTGACGCTTCGGGACACACCGGCCGGTCTCCTCAGCCAGATCACCGACAACACGACCGGCCAGACAGGCAAGATGGTCGCGAGCGAGGCCAACGGGTTCAGGCACATCCTGTGGGACCCGGTGAACTTCACCTGCCAGGGCGCGCCCTACGCGTTCCACCCCATGTACTCCTCGGCCGCCCCGCCCACCGCGAGCGGCCAGCCCACGGCATGGACCACGTGGGCCGCCCACACCGACAACCTGTCCTTCTCGAACGAGATCGGGCACTTCGAGTCCAAGGACGGGGACTCCGACGACGCCAACTGCTTCGGCGGACCGAGGATTCCCGGGTGCCTCATGTTCGGCAACGGGGATAGCGACTTCGATGGGTACTCCTACCACGCCGACTGGCCCGACGGGTCGTCGAACTTCCCCACGCCGATGTTCCTGTCGTCACCACGGACTGGCGGCGGGTTCACGAGCTCGTACGACACAGTCCGGTTCGAGACCGACCTGCCCAGGATCGAGGAGCCGAACTCCGGCGGTGTGTGCGATCACCACACCGGCGTCGGATGCACGAACCCGCCGCCCGGTGCCCAGTTCTACCCCTGGTATCACCTCGCCAACGCGGGTGGTAGCTGCGCCTGGGCGATGAGCAACGACCTGCCGAACCAGATCAGCAACTTCGGCGGCGAACAGGCCGCATGGGGTCCGCTCGAGCTGACCGACTACGGCTTCGACCTGCGCTACCACAACTTCGCCAACACGATCTCGAACCCCTGTCCGTAAGGTTCTCGCAGAAACGCGCCCGGCCCGGCCCGCTGGCCCGGCCGGGCGCGTTTCTTCCCGCGGTGGCTGCGCTCCTCATCAGGATCCCGCGAGCCGGCACACCTTGCTGTCATTCCCGGCGCCCCGCCCAGTAGCATCCGAGCCAAGGAGGGCAGCATGGTCAGCGAGAACGCAGCCAAGCTCGCGGTGCTCATCGACGCGGACAACGCGCAGCCGTCGATCACCGAGGGGTTGCTGGCCGAGGTCGCCAAGTTCGGCACCGCGCACGTCAAACGTGCCTACGGCGACTGGACCGGCACGAGCCTGAAAGGCTGGAAAGACCAGTTGCTCGCCCAGTCGATCCAGCCGATCCAGCAATTCGCCTACACCAGCGGCAAGAACGCCACCGACGCGGCGATGGTCATTGACGCAATGGACCTGTTGTACTCGGGCCGATTCGACGGGTTCTGCATCGTCTCAAGCGACAGCGACTTCACCCGTCTGGCCGCGCGTATCCGTGAATCCGGCCTCACCGTTTATGGGTTTGGCGAACGTAAGACGCCGAAGCCCTTCGTCGCGGCGTGCGACAAGTTCATCTACATCGAGAATCTCACGTATGCCGAGAGCGCTGTCACGCCCGCCGGCGCGGTGCTCAAACCGGCGCCACGCGCCTCCGCCGCGAAGCTTAAGGGAGACACTGCGCTGGTGAACCAGCTGCGTAACGCGGTGGAGGCGGCCTCCGACGATGACGGCTGGGCCGCGCTCGCCTCTGTCGGCCACATCATCACCCAGCAACGCCCGGACTTCGACTCCCGCAACTACGGCTACGCCAAGCTCAGCGATCTGATGGCCGCGACCACGCTGTTCGAATTGGACCGCCGCAGCTCAGGCGACGGTAGACCAGGGGACATCTACGCACGTGACAAGCGCCGCCACCCGGACAAGAAAAGCAGGCCCACCCCGGCGAGCCCACGAGCCGTCACCGCTCCAGCCGACGGTGACCCCAGCGTCGATAACCCGCACGCGTGATCGCGTCGGATTGGTAGGCCCGCTTTGCCTGGAATCGGAATAGTTTGACCGTATTTGTACAGCTATGAGAACAAGTAGCGCGGTCGTCTAGATCAGCCCGAATAGACCGGGTTTTCGCGGTCCCTGGAGTCCGCCAGGCAACCCCGAATAGACGTGTCATACTCCGGGTGAGGGAAGTATGGCCTACCACCGCACTTCTGACGGTTGTATCATTGCGGCACCAAGGCTCGAATCACCCAGCGAGGCCTGTCATGAGCGAATCGACTTCCAGTGCTGATATGCCGACGCTCACTATCGATTCCCAACATGGCAGAAGCGTGGTCATTACTGAAAGTCTTCAATTGTCAATGCGGTGGTTTAGGCATGCTCCCTGTGAGGCTCCGGGCGCACCGGCCGCTGCCATTCCGGTCGCTCTCGCTAGCGAGGTCACCGGCTGGGCGCCAGTTGGCTGGCAACCCTGCGGCGGGGGGACTCCCACACCTCCCCCGACACCTTCGCCGTACCCCTCTCCGTCACCTCCTCCCCCGACACCTTCGCCGTACCCCTCTCCGTCACCTCTTCCCCCGACACCCCCTCCGAAGCCCACTCCGACACCGACCCCGACCCCGACTCCTACGCCCATTCCGGCACCGTAGCGGGACTCGCACCCGTGAGCGCACCGGCCAGCGTCTCGATCGTGGTCGTGACCCACAATGAGGGCGACAGGCTGCCGCGGACTGTCAGCGGTCTGGCGGCGACGGCGCCGGCGGATTCCGAGTTGATCGTCGTCGACGACTTCTCCACCGACGGCAGCGTCGATTTGCTCCGCGCCAGCCAGCCTCGCGTTCGTGTGGTCAAGCCGCCGCGGCGGCTGGGCCCTCCGTCCGCGCGGAACTTCGGCGCTGGGTTCGCGACCGGGTCCTTCATCCTGTGGAGTGACGCGCACGTCGATCCCGAGCCCGGGTGGCCTGCCGCCTTCGCCGCGCTGCTCGCCGATCCCCGCGTCGGAGCGGCCGGCACGGCCGTGGCCGCCCTTGGCAACGACTCGAAGGTGGGGTTCGGCATGCGCTGGAAGAACGCCGCTCTCGACGTGGAGTGGCTGCCGCGCGAACGCGACGAGCCCTACGCCGTGCCTATCGTGTGCGGATGCTTCTTGGCCATGCGACGCGAGGTCTTCGAGCAGACGGGTGGCTTCGACCCCGGCCTGATCTTGTGGGGCGGCGGCGAGATGGAGCTTTGCTTCCGGCTATGGGCACTTGGATACGAATGCCGGATCGCGCCGCGCACAAAGATCGCGCACCTGTTCCGGCCCCGGTTCCCCTACGCCGTCAATCCCATCGCGGTGCTCCACAACACGCTGAGAATCGCCATCGTGCATTTCGATCGGGACCGGCTCGCGACCGTGATCGCGGCGCTCAGCAAGTACCCCCTCTTTCCCCAGGCGCTGGCCCTTGCGCTGGACAGCGACGCCTGGCGCCGGCGAGCCGACATGCGGTCCCGGCGGGTCCTCGACGACCGGGCATTCTTCGACCGCTTCCCCATGCCCGGCCTGAGCCGCCAGCCGGACGCTGCTGACGCTCAGCCCTGACCGCCACACCAGTTCACTGTCCTTCCCGGCACAGCGCTGATGGTCGTGGCGCACCAGATTACTTTGGGCTAGCTGCCGAATGCGGCGAGGAACGCCGCGCGGGCCGTCGGCACCGGAATGGGCCGGCTGGGGAGGGTGTCGGGGTCGCAGACGCCGGCGCCCCAAGGGTCTTCCCACATGGCGTGCCATGCGGCGCCGCATCCGGTGATGAAGTCGGCCATGCCCTGGACGAGGACTGCGTTGTCGCCACCGCCGTGGTAGGCGCCGCCGTCCCGCCATAACCTGAGGCCCCACTCGGGAAAGGACAGCGGCTTACCACGGCTGCGGGCCAGCTGAGACCAGCTTCGCAGGCTGTCCCCCTCGGTCAGCAGCCGGTCCCATACCTGCTGCCGGGAACCGGAGATGGCATCGGCTGAAACGCTGTAGATCCCGCTCCAGTCGCCGTCGTAGACGTCCACGCCGATCTCGTCCACATAGGAGTCGCCCGGGTAGGCGCTCTTGGTCCCCGACGATGGCAAGGTCCCGGCGCCGAGGTAGGGGTTCCAGCAGAACCGAAAGCTTGCGCCAGGGATGGCGCGCAGCACCGATAGCACGTGCTGGTAGCCGCGGATGTAGGTGGTCTGCCCGCCTTCGCGTACCGCCCATCGGTACCAGGCGGCGTTCATCTCCCTGGCGATCCGCAGCACCGCATCGCCGAGCCCGAGCGACACCAGCCGTGATCCGAGCGCTTTCCAATGGCTGTCGTTGCGCCCGGCCTCCTCGTCTGCCCACCCGGCGCCCATGCAGCACGCGGGGACGCCCAACACGAGCCTGCGGGCGCCGAGCTGGCCCACCCAGGCGGACACGTCGGCGCTGGCCGTCAGGTGCCCGGCCTCGAACTGCGCCCAGCTCGACGGCGACTCGAGCATGAAATCGAGCACGTAGTCCACCCGGCGGCCGAGGAACCCCTCATAACGCTCGATGGCCGCGACGCCGCACCCTCGGCCGCGGTAAACGCCGATCGGAATACTCGCGCTGGGTGGCCGCGCCGCTGTGGTCACGCCGGGATTCCCTCGGTCAATGCGCTATGCAGGGTATAGATATGTTCCCCCGCATCGGACTAAAATCAAACCAGCTGCGTAGGGGGGCGATGCTATTGATCTCGTCGGTGCGGTAATCCGAAAGTTGGTACCTGCCGGGAATCCGGGATACGGCCGATGCGTGGCCGCCAAGCTAAACGGTTGCGCCGCTGACGGCGGCTGAGTCAGCCATCGAGTTAGTGGCCGAGCGGGGCCGATCCGGTATCGCGGCAGGCGCTGCGTGCCACGCCGGCGCGATGTTTCTCCGTCCCCTTAGGGCGCACTGGACAGTCTCCTAAGCGCCCACGCGCATTGGGCCATTTGGCTAAAGCGGCCAGGCCCTGAGCCCGGGGGGTGCTCAGCATGACAACGATCACGATCGATGCAACGAAAGGTGGCCGGGTCTTCGATGGGGTCGGGGCCATCTCTGGCGGCGGCGGCAACTCAGTGCAACTAATTAGTTACCCGGAACCGCAGCGCAGCGACATTCTCGACTACCTGTTCCGGCCTGGCAAAGGGGCAGAATTACAGATCCTCAAGGTCGAGATCGGCGGCGACGCGTTCTCGTCCTGCGGGGCGGAGCCAAGCCACGAGCACAGCCGTGGCGCCATGAACCCGAACGGCGGTTACGAGTGGTGGCTGATGCGGGAGGCGAAGGCCCGCAACCCAGACATCACGTTCTATGGGCTCGCGTGGGCCGCGCCTGGTTGGATCGGCGGCGGACACTTCTGGTGCCAGGACATGATCGACTACCTGGTGGACTGGGTCGGGTGCGCCGCCAGCCACAGCCTCACGATCGACTACCTCGGCGGCTGGAATGAGCAAGGCTACGACTGTGCCTGGTTCAAGTCCCTGCGGAAGTCGCTGGACATGGCCGGCCACACCGGCACGAAGATCGTCTCGTCCGACAAGGATCCCTACAACTGGGCGATTGACCGCACGTACCGGCCTGAGGTGCCGTGGGCCATCGCCGACGAGATGAAGTCGGACAGCGAGCTGGCCGCAGCGATCGGCGTTCTTGGGGCGCATGACGTGTGCTCCTACCCGACGACCGGGATCCAGTGCTGGTCGACCGCGACGGCGGTTGCCTGTGGCAAGCCGCTGTGGCACAGCGAAGTCGGAGCGATGCCGGGCGTAGATGGCTCTCCCATGATCCGTTCGGTGATCCGCGGCTACATCGACGCCAAGATGACCGGCCATATCCACTGGCCGCTGATCACTACGCAACCTCCGGGCCTGTACTACCTGGACCGAGGCTTGATCTGGGCGGCACAGCCACGCTCCGGCCATTACATTCCGAAGGCGATGCTCGGCGCCATCGCCGCGGTAACCCAGTTCACCAAGCCCGGCTGGGTCCATATCGACAGCGCCTGCGGATACCTGGGCGGGAACCGGGCCAATGGCGCCTACATGGCGTTGCGGGCGCCGGACGCGAAAGCCTGGAGCCTGATAGTCGAGACCACCACGGCCACCGGACAGCAAAACGTCACCGTGACGATCAAGGGTGGCCTTCCAGGTGGCACGGTGCATGTATGGCGCACCAGCCCGACGTCGGGACGGCCGGCCGACTGGCTGCTGCACCGCGGCGACATCGCTCTCGACGCCAATGGGAGCTTCACGTTCGGCTGCCTGACCGGCTACATCTACAGCTTCACAAGCACGACCGGCCAGGGCATCATCAGACCGCGGATCCCCGCCAACCGGCCCTTCCAGCTTCCCTACTCGGACGGGTGGACCAGGGCCGCGTCAGCGGTGGGGACGATGCCGCCTTACCTGGCGCCGCAGGACGGCAGCTTCGAGTTCGTTCCCGCAGCCGACGGCTCCGGCACCTATGTCGTAGGCCAGACGACCCCGCAGCGGCCCATCTTCTGGCACCCGAAGCCCTCGCGCGGCACGCGCTTCCCATACGCGGTCATCGGCGGCAGCAACATGGCCACCGACTACAAGGTCAGCGCCAGCGTCTGCTTCACCGGAAGCGGCCAATCCGGCGGGGTCATCGCCCGGTTCAGCAGCCAGGGCAAGGGAATCTTCAACTTCAGGGGTTACATCCTCGACTTTGGATCCTTGGGCGGCTGGTGGCTCGTAAGGAACAGCATGAGCGTCGGCCGCACAGTACTCGCCAAAGGCGCAATAGCGCCGCCTGCGCCGGGGAAGTGGACGTCCCTGGCGATCGCGGCGCGCGGCACGACGATCACCGCCTGGGTAAATGGCCGCCAGGTGGCAACGGTCACCGACAACGACCCGAACTACGCGACGGGCATACCGGCGATCGAGACGGACGCCTTCCGCGGCACATGGTCACCCACTCAGTTCAAGGGGTTCTCGGTGAGTTCGTACTGACCTCCAACCGTAGGGAAGTTCGCTGGTGGGCGTTCAGGTGGCGTCAGATGGCGGCATCAGGCGGCGGCGACGGGGACCCGACACGAAGCGCAGCCGTTAGGGAAAAGGCGACTTTGTACTCCACAGTGTCGCGCCGGCCCCAAAAATACCGGCCGTAACGACATTCTGGAGTACAAAGCCGCGGCCGCGAACCCGGCGTGGCAAGCGCTGCGACGGGTGGGGCCGGTGTTGTGACCGCGGCGAGGTTGGTGCTGCGGCGGAGGTTAGCGCTGCGACGGCCGGTGTTGTGACGGTGAGGCTGTTGCGGACGGCGCACGCCAGGTCAGGAATCACTCGGTGCGAAGAACTTGTCCGGTGCGCAGCCGTGTGGCACGCCGCTCCGGCCAGGCGGCGAGCGCGTTCGCGGCCAGCAAGGCAACGGGGCCGATCAGCACAAGCGCCCAGCCGGCGAGCGGCGGGTGATAGGCCAGCGGCGTGGAGTCGGCGACCAGCCGCCACATGCCACGGCCGAGCGCGAGCCCGAGCGGCACCCCGAACACCAACCCGACGACAGCGAGCACGCTCGCCTGGGTGGCGACGACCATCCGCGTCTGCAGCCGGGTCATCCCGAGCGCTCGCAGGACTGCGAGTTCGTGGCGTCGGCGGTGTACGGCGATGGACAGGGCGTGCCCGAGCGCGCCGATGGCCAGCAAGGCCAGGAACGCGCTCAGCGCGAGCGGCAGCACCTGCAGGTCCTTGACCTGCTGAACTTCCGGCAGCGCAGCCGGGGGATCGAAGGTGAATCCCCGGCCGCCCTTGATGGCCGCGGCGGCGGCGTTCAGCCTTCGCGCGACTGCCTGCACATTCGCACCTGGCCGCAGCGTCACAGCGGCGGCGTGGAACTTAAAGGAATAATGCGCGCCGCTAAAAATCCGGTCGTAACCAGCGGGGGTGAGCCACGCTCCCTCGGCGTAGCCGTTATGTGGCCCCACGGGGACGAAGCCAATACCCGTCACCCGCACGGCCAGCGGCCTCGTGCCGCCGGTGAGCCGGACCGTGGCGCCGGTAACGGCGCGCAACCGGCGAGCCGTCGCCGCGGCCAGCACTATCTCGTTCGGCGTGGCGGGCATGCGCCCATCGGTGAGGACGACGGCCAGCCGCTTGCCGGCCACCGGGTCATAGGTGAAGCTCTCGATGGAGACCTGGCCGGATTGCGCCCCCGCGATACGCGCGTCGTCGACGCCGGTCACGTCGCGATCGGCGGCTACGGCCTGCAGCACCCGGCTGGCAGGCCCGAAGTCCTGCCCGTTCAGGCCGAGGAACGTGCCAAGCTGCCACGTTTGCCCGAAGCGTGCCGGGTTGGCCGCGGCGTCGGACACTCCGGCGGAGAAGGTGAAGGCGGCGAGCACGCCAAGCACGCCCGTGACCGCGCCCACCAGAGCCGGCCGAACCGGCACCGCGGAACGGCCGCGTCCAGGCTCAAGCGCGAAACGGGCGCCTACCACGACGGGCACGGGAAGCCCCGCCCCCGATGCGGTCGCCACGACGGCCGACCGACGCTGGGCGCCGTGCCGTCGGCTCGCGGTCAGCGCCGTCGCCGTGGCGACGGCCGATCCAGCGAGCACGAGGACCGGGGCGGCGACCCAGCCGGCACTCAGAACAAGCCAGTCCACGTCGATCCCTGGATGCGGTTCCACGATGGATGCCACGCCAATTGGCATCCACCGCGAGGCCACGATCGCGCCGACGACGCCCGCCGTCGTCCCCGCTGCGGCGGCCAGGAAAGGCGCGGCTGAGGCCGACGCGACTGCCTGGCGCCGTGTCATGCCTACTGCCTGCAGGACCTGGAGATCCACAACGGTTGCGGAGGTGTAACGCGCGAGGGACTGGCCGACCAGGAAGAAGGCGGCCACCAGGGCCGCCAGCGCGAAGGCCAGCAGGCAGGCGGCCTCGTACCCGGTGACCCTGCGGATGGGGTCACCGAAGTCGACGATGTTGTTCCACACGTCGATGTCGGACCGCCCGGTGACGCGGGCCAGGTCGGTACGGAACGCGGGAATCGCGGCGGCGCCTCCCTTGAGCCGCACCAGCGCGTTGATGTATGTCCGCGCGCCCATGATGTTGGTGCGGTAATGGGTGAACAGAGCCGGCGACGCGAGCACGCCTCCCTTTTGCCCTGGACCGTCCGCGGTAGCGGACCCCCAGGGAGAACGGCCCACCCCGACGATGCGGGCCCGGACGCTGGGTCCGCGCGGTGGTCCAGTAGATCCGTCGTAGCCCGTGCCGGCCTGGCGTGGGCTTGGCAGGTGCAGGGCGAGCGTGTCGCCAACGTTCTTGCCGTAGCTCGCGACGAACTTGGGGGTTACCAGGATCTCATCGGCTCGGCTGGGGTTGAACAGCCGTCCCTCCAACACGACGGGCCGCTCGATTGTCCGGGTGAGTTCGCTGTCCGCGGGCGGGAACCCGGTGCCCGCATCGGGGCAGCAGTCCAGCGCGAATCCGAAGCTGACCGGGAACGTGCTCAGCGCGCTGACCTCAGGCAATGCACGGACCTTGGCCCAGTCGAAGCCCGGCTGGTTCGGCAGGACGGTGGCGGTCGCGGGCAGCGTGCGTGCCCACAGCCGGCCGAACGCGGTCTGCCCGCGCCGCGCTCCGGCCACTGCCGCGAGAACCGTCGCTGTGACCAAGGCGACCAGCAAAGCCAGAACGATCAGCGAACGCCAGCGTCGGCGCCGCTCCAGGCGCAGCCAGGCAAGGATAATCCGCATGGCCGCTCAACCACTCGTCCGCTCGGTTCGGCCGTCGCAGCTTGATCGTCCCTGCGGTGCATGAGTCAAAGTAGATGACCTGCCGCGGGCCCTGCACAAGTGTGCTGGGACGACTTCCGCAGGAAGGCTGGCCTCACCGCAGATGGTGTGATGGCATCCTGGCGCGCGACCCCGTCGTGCAAGCGGACAAGGTAGGCGGCGCGCGCCCTGGTCGGTGACACGCCCAAGGAGATCTGAAATGCAACTCATCCCTAACGGCATGCGCGCTGCGTGCCTTGCTCCCGCGCGGCCGGCGCGGTCCTGAAGCGGCCCCAGGTGCCAGCATGCTTTGTATGGGATGTCCGGCTGCCGCTTTGTTCACGCAAGGGAGTTCCCCAAGATGATCATTGATTGTGCGCACTACAGGGACGGCCGCAGGCAGGAGGCGGGCCCGGTGTCGCTGGAGGATGCCGCGGCACGGTGTGGCCAGGGTGGCTTTGTGTGGCTAGGGCTGTTCGAGCCGGGTGCGGAGGAGCTGGCCCAGGTGCGTGACGCCTTTGGGCTGCATGAGCTGGCGGTCGAGGACGCGCAGAACTTTCATCTGCGGCCGAAAGTCGAGCTCTACGACGCAGACGTGCGGCTGGTCATCCTGCGCACCGCGCGTTACGACGACGATGCCGAGGAGGTCGGGTTCGGCGAGATCAGCGTCTTCCTCGCGCCGACCTTCGTGATCACCGTTCGGCACGGCGTGGCGAGCGAGTTGCGCGGGGCTAGGCAGCGGCTCGAGCAGCGGCCGGAACTGCTCACCGCGGGCAGCACGTCCGCGCTGTGGGCGATCCTTGATCAGGTGGTAGACGGGTACGCGCCGGTCATCGCCGGGCTCGAACGTGACATCGACCAGATAGAGGCCACCGTGTTCTCTGGCGCCGTGGCGCCGACCGAGCGGATCTACTCGCTGCGCCGCGAAGCCACCGACTTCTACCGCGCCGTCCATCCGCTGCTCGGCGTGGTCGCCACGATCGAACGCGCTGCCACGGCCCCGCCGTTGCAGCCATATCTGCGCGACGTACAGGACCACCTGATCCTGGTCAACGAGGAGGTCGCCGCGCAGCGTGATCTGCTCGGCACGGTCCTGGAGGCCAACATGGCAGTGATCTCGGTCGAGCAGACCGAGGTCAGTGTCCGGCAGAACGCCACAATCGAGCAGCTCACGATCCTGGCAACGGTCTTCCTGCCGCTGACGTTCGTGACTGGTTTCTTCGGCCAGAACTTCGGCTGGCTCGTCGGGCACATCGATTCCTACGCCGCGTTCCTCATCTGTGGCATCGGCGGTCTCGCCCTGCCGTTGGGGTTGTTCTTCCTGTGGCTGACACGCCATAGGCCGCACCCGAACACCAACGCAGCGGTTCGCCGCAATTGACCTCAGCAGCTCCAATGCGGACGGCGAAGCAGCCTCACAACAGGTCGCTCAAGGGTGACGTGGGGATTGCGATCCAGCCTTCGGTCCTGGCCGCCGGCGACTGCGCTGCGCTGGGGGGCATGGTCAAGTTCAGGCTGGCCGCCCGCGCCGTGAGGGCCGCGACCACAGCGTCCATTGCGTCGTGAGATCGCCTACACGCTTGTTCGTACCCGCCGGCGTCCAGCCACGGCGCCGCTGTCAGCAGCTGATCCACCATGCGCTGCAGCGCCTGGGTGTTGCCCTTCTGTTTGTAACCGCGGTGCGGCAGTCCCCACCTTCTCAGTGAGGCGGCCGGATATACCTCGACGACCACGCCATCCCCGCAGCGATCAACAACCTGGCCGTTGCTCGCAAGGCACGCGAGCAGGCCCGCGCACCGCATGGCGACATGACCGATCCGGTCGGCGGCGACGCTGAGCGGAATCAGCCGCGTCTCCTGCCGCACAACTCGGTCGGTCAGCCGCAAGGTCAGCGAGCGGCGCCAGGCACGCCCCGCAGCATCCTCAGGAACGGCGACGTGACCGCCGTGATGGGCAGCGACAAAGGCAACGAAGGCATCCGGCCAGCCCAGCGGGCAATCAATGCCCGCCTTGTCGGCCTGGGCGATCGCGTCCAGGATCGTGGTGTCATCCGCTCCGCACATGACCTCCCGCACCACGGCCCGGTCTGGGCGCCATTCGATCCGCGCCACCGCTGTCCGGTCCGGTTCTGCGGCGAGATCGACCCCGATCGTCAGCATCTGGGCCTCGTCCGGGCGGCTACCGGGCCGGTGTCCAGTCCGCTCGCCGGCCGAGCAGCGTGACAATCCGGTCCAGCGTCGGCGCGTCCGGGCCCGGGTCGGCACCCAGCGCGAACGGGAACCCGTCGCCTCTGCTGGCGGGGTCGTTCGGCACCCGGGCCGCGATCGACACCGCGCTGGCCAGCACGTCGTCGTCGAACCTGATAGGCGCGCCGACCGCCATCGCCAGGTCCCATGCGTGTGCCACCTCATCGACGAAGTGGAACCCGATCGCCGCCCGCGCCGGGTACGGGCCGCCGTCGCCGATCTCCGGCAGGTAAAACACGCGGTCCAGCACACCGTCGGCGGCGAACGCGCTGGTGACCAACGCAGCGGCGGCGGTATAGGCGCCGGCCACGTTCTCGCCCACCGGGCGCGGGCGGAACACCTCACGCCCGACTGGCTCGCCCGAGGCGGCCAGCGCGAACCCGTGGTACTGCCCGACGATGTGCGCCAACAGGTCGGCGAGCAGCCACCGTTCGCATGGCGTTGGGCTGCCCAGCTGGGCTGGATCCAGACCGGAGATTAGCCGCGCCGTAACACCCATCGCGCGCCGGTCAAGCTCCCGGATATCCATCGCGCTCCTCCGCAGGACAGGTGCGGTCAACTTGCGCCTAACCCGGCTGTTGGCCACCACTCAACCGAACTGTTAGGTTATCCGCCGCGTCATCACGCAGCCCCAGGGCTCGCCGTCACGCCGTTAGGCCGCGGCCACAGCTCCACAAGCTGCGCTGGGCTGATGTTGCCGCCGCTGCACACGACCGCCACCTTCCGGCCCGCGAACCGCTCCGGTGCGCCCAGCACCGCCGCGAGGGCGGCGGCCCCTGCTGGCTCGACGAGATTACGCGTCTTCTCGATCATCACCCGGGTCGCGATTTTCAGCGCATCCTCCGAGACAAGGACGAAGTCGTCAAGCAACTCCCACAAGATCCGCTGCGGAAGTTCAAACGCGGTCCTGGTCGCCAGCCCTTCCGCGAACGTGCTGGTGGCGTCCTCGACGAGGGAGCGGGCCTGCCAGGAGCGGTACGCCGTCGGCGCCGCCGCGGACTGCACGCCGATCACCTCGATCGACCGGCGCGCCGACTTGGCCACGATGCATGCGCCTGCCGACCCGCTGCCGCCGCCGACCGGGACAACGATCACCTCGGTATCTGGCTGGGCCTCGAGGATCTCCAGGGTGTAGGTGGCGACGCCTGCGATGAGCGACGGCTCGTTCCCCGAGTGGATGTACCGGAATCGGCGCTCGGTGGCGAGCTTTTCGCAGTACTCGCGCGCCTCGTCGAAATCGCGGCCGTGGAAGACGACCTCGGCGCCCAGGGCCCGCATCGATTCGACCTTCACCGGGTTGGCCTGCTCTGGCACACAGATGATCGCGCGCACGCCGAACAGATCAGCCGCGTAAGCGACCGACTGGCCATGATTGCCAGTCGAGGCCGTGATCACGCCGCGGTGCCGCTCATCTTCGGTCAACTGGCTGACAAGATTCACCCCACCGCGGACCTTAAAGGCCCCCACCGGCTGATGGTTCTCATGCTTGACCCAGACCTGCGCCCCGGTGATCACATCGAGCCCGGGATAGCGATACAGGGAGGTGGGCCGCAGGTAGGGCGCGATGCGCTTGCGCGCGCCGAGCACCTCGGCAAAGTCCGGCACGGTTGACAGGGTCATGGCACGTGTCTACCACGGGCTCTGCGGATGGCGGGCAGTCGTGCCCGCAGAGTGTCACAGGTCGAGCACCAAGTCGCCGCGGGGCTGTGAGCAGCAGATCAGCGCGTTGCCGTCGGCGGGCTGAAGTCGTCCCGGCCCAACTGCTCCTGCCAGTACCGGTAGGACTCGATCTGGTACACGAACACCGCCCCGCCCCTCACAGGGCTATACCTGTGCGGATCAGGCACCCACCCCGGAGGAGGAGTCATGGGCGTTCCCGCCCGCAACGCGTCCCGGGTGATCCTGTCAGATGTCCGCCGGGAACGGCTGCGCACACGCCTCGGACGCCCCGGGCGCAGCCGGCGCTCCGCCGCCACTAGCCACTAAAATCCGCCGGTCTACCGTGCGGGACCGCCGCGCCCACGCGACCGCCAAGTACGGCGGGCTGGGGCCGTGGGAAAGGGCTTTCCAGCAACGTCGGTCTGTGCCTATCGGCGCTGAGCTTTACCGGGTGAGCGTCTTCTTCGGGCGTATCACGCAGAACTCGTTTCCCTCCGGGTCGGCCAGTACAGTCCAGGACTCCGCGCCGGTCTGCCCGATGTCTACCCGGCGTGCCCCCAGCGCGAGAAGCCGCTCAATCTCCTGGTCGCGGTCCTGGGCGCTGCTGGTCAGGTCGAGGTGCATGCGGTTCTTGACCGTCTTTCGATCGCTGACCGGCATGAAGCACATGCCGACGGGTGCGTTCTCGTCAGTCCCGATGACGATCTCGCGCTCACGTTCGGAGAGAACGTTCCAGCCGAGCGCCCGCGTCCAGAACCGGGCCAGCCCAGGCAGGTCGTGAGCGTCGACAACGATGTGATGGAGTCGGACAGGCATGCCGTCAGTATGCGAGGGCACGCCGGACTGCATCCGGCGAACCGTCCGCCTCTGCCGCATAGGGGGTTGTGGATCTCGCCGAGCACCGCGGTGCAAGTTGAGGATGCTTCCATTCGATCTGCTGACGCCGCAGAGGATCGCTAGCCAACAACGTTTGGCTGATCGGCGATCCACAACCACGTGCCGTCCGGTTGACGTCGCGCGACCTCGGCCGTGGCACCCCCCGTGAACCGCGTTGACGTCAGCGCAAGGTCGCCACAACGAAGCGCCGGGCGAACGTCACCGCTGAACTGCGGTCGGCTGGCCAGCAGCGCCTCGTATGCCCGGCGGATCGCTGCGGTGCCGACGGACAGCTCGCCGGCCGCAGACGCCAGAACTGCCTCAGGCTCATACAACGCGACGACTCCCTCCACGTCACCTGCGCAGGCACGGTCTAGAAACAGTCGGCCAAGATCTTCGGGTTCCGCGGCTGGTTGACGATCACTGAAGGCGGCCATAGCTCTCCGTCCGCAATGGCTCGTGCATGGCCAGGAAATCGTCTCGCAGCTTCGCGGGCTTGTGTTGCGGATGATCCATATCGGAGCGCAGCAAAGGGCGGCGCGCGGGCATTTCCCGGCGCTATGCGTATCGGTGTCCCGCCGGATCGGTTACGATCCCGGTTCGGGAGGGCGCCATGAGGTTGGCGGAGGCGAAGGATATTGTCCTGAACCTCATGCTGGCCGGGCAGCCGGAGGCTGCGCGGTCGCTCATGGTCAGCCCCGTCTCGCCGGACGGCGACCCGGGAAAGTTCCTCATCGACGGGAAGGGCGCGCGGGCCATCCACCGCTTTAACGGCTGGCACGTGCCAGTCAGCCTGGGATGGTTCAGTGGCGGCTACGACCCACCGGTCATCCATAAGACGGCGTTCTACTGGTACGCGTTCGCCATCCCAGAAAGAGGAATGTACCTGGCGGATCACTACTTCATCTGCGACTATCTCCAGATGCGCGAATGGGTCCTGGCCTTCGCAGCGCCGCTGGGCAACACCCACCGCGACCACGCCACCTGGCGAGCTGACCTCCGGCTGTACCCCGGAGAACAGGCTGGCTACTTCCGCTGGGGAGATGAGCCGGTTGGCGTCGACGAACAGCCCGGGCGGGTTTTCGAGGTCGATAATCTCGCGACGATCGCCACGCCGCCTCCTGCGGGCCAGCACGCGGGCGGCTACGGCGCTGGTGGAGAGTCAGCCGCGCACAAGCTGCTGAAGCTGTATGTGGCTGGTCATCCGCTTGAGTTCGGCCTGAGCGCTGCGGCTATAGCCCATATCGAATACCCGTTTACCACCGGGGACCGGGTTGACGTGATGTTCGAGAATCACCTGCCGGACCGGACAGTCATCGAGGTTGAAGTCGAGGGAGAACGCGACGTCTGCGTCGGCATCCACCAGGCCATCAAGTACCGCTCCCTCGCCGCGGCCGACGCTGGCTACCCGCTGTTGACCTCGCGAGTTAGGTCACTGGTGGTCGCGTACTCCACCGAGTACGCGAGGGCGCGCGAACTTGCCGACCGCTACGAGATCCCGCTCGTGTCAGTCAATCGTGAAAAGGTATTGGGAGGAGCGCGATAGTCCGCCCTGCATGCCGCTGCGAGCGCATGTCGGCGTCCGTGGAGCTTGCTACGCCAGCGGAGCGGGTAGGACTGATCTTTAAGCGCCGGGCGATCAGCGGCGGGCCGCGGCATCACGGATGAGGGGCACGATGACTCCAGCAGGGCAGCATGTTGTTTTCGTTCACGGTCTGTGGCTGCACGCGGAGTCGTGGGCACCTTGGGCGGAACTGTCCCAGGCGGCGGGTTACACGCCGTTAGCCCCGGGCTGGCCGGGAGTTCCGGACACGGTCGAGGAAACCCGGCGCCAGCCCGACCGGGTCGCCGGGAAGGGTATCGCCGATGTCGTCGAGCACTACGCGCAGATCATCCGCGGCCTGGACGCCCCACCAATTTTGATCGGCCACTCCTTCGGCGGCCTCATTGTTCAGCGGCTACTCGGCCAAGACCTCGCGGCCGCGGGAGTGGCAATCGACGCGGCACCCATCAAGGGCGTGATCTATCTGCCCCCGTCTGCGCTGCGGGTCGCCTCGGTCGCGCTGCGCAAACCGGCGAACAGGAACAAGGCGATAGCGCTGACCGCTGCGCAGTTCCACTATGGCTTCGGGAACGCGCTGCCCGCGCGGGAGTCCACCGAACTATACGAGCGGTGGACGGTCCCCTCGCCGGGCAAGCCGCTCTTCGAAGCCGCCTCCGCGAACCTGTCTCCGCGGTCGCCTGCCAAGGTCGACACCCGCAACAAGACCCGCGGGCCTCTGCTGCTGATCGCCGGGGGCAACGACCATACGGTCCCGGCGGCCATTACCAAGGCAACCCGCAAGCTGTACCACAAGTCGCCGGCGATCACAGACCTCCGAGAATTCAACGACCGCGGCCACTCACTCACCATCGACCACGGCTGGCGCGAGATCGCCGACGAGGTGCTGAGCTGGCTCAGGCAGCGCGTCAGGTAGCCAGCAGGTGCCAACCGCCTTGGGGAGCAAACCACCGTAGGCGGAGCCCTCATCTGCCGCGGCTGTCGTTCGCAAGCCGGTTACCGAACGTTTAGACCGTCTCGGTGGCTCCGGTTGCCGGTTGATGCAGGTTCGCGTTAAGGAACTGCTCCCATGTCCGGCGGCCCCGGGCGGGCCCGGGCGGTGGAAGCAGTGCGTCGGCCCGGACCGCGCGGGCGCCCGGTATCCGAACCGGCACAACACAGCGGCGCCGGTGTGTGGCCCGCAGATACGCGCGGAGCAGCTCGGCCCAGTTGGTCACCTTCGGTCCGCCCAGGTCGGGCACCCGGCCGGCGGGCTTGCCCAGCGTCAGCTCGACGAGCCTTGCGGCCACCTCGTCGGGGTCGACCGGCTGGACCCGGAAGCCGGTCGGCGCCGGTGCCACCGGCATCGCTGCCAGCCTCCGTACACCGCTGAGGACGTAGTCGTAGAACTGGGGTGGCGCGCAAGATCGTCCATGGCAAGCCGGAGTCGGCCACCAGACGCTCGGTCTGGAGCTTGGCCTTCGGGTAGGTGGTGTTTCGGGCCGCCGCGGACCAGCCAGCCGCCCAGCGTGCCCGGCTGGACGCCAGCGAAGGCGGCGGCATCCGCGCGGTCGAGCCAGGGGCTGAACGGCACCCCCGGCGCTGGGCTCAGGTTCTTGTTGGCGGCGTCGGCCAGCGCGGCCAAGGCGGTCGCGTCCTGGGCAGTGAGGTCGACCCGCACCACGGTCGCGCGCCGGTGCGCAGGATCGGCACGGCATAACCAGGGTGGTCCAGCGCCACCCGGCCGCGATCGGCCAGGCCTGAAACGCTCTGCGCCGCAGCTCCGCCAGTCCGCGCCGCGCACCCGGCCCGGGGATGCGTTCACTCCTATCCCCCTACAGAGAGGCCGGGGCAGCGGTCATGCCTGGATCGCCACGCTGACTCGCAGGTGGTCAGAATCCGGGCCGGTGGGTCGGGCTGGTGGACCTGGTAGCTGTCCGGCACGATCGCTGCGGCCCACGGTTTGTTCACCAGCAGCCGGTCGATCGCCCGCCGCAGCCGACCGTCAGGCGTGGCCGTCTGTGTCGGCGTGGGATCCCCGGCGAGTTCAGCGACGTCACGATGCCGAACGGCTGCCGCAGACTGGCACCGGCTGGCCAGGTGACACGATCACATCGGCGATCTCCAGCCACCGCAGCGCCGCGTGCGTGGCATCAGTTACCAGGAACTCCGCGGTCACCTGCCAGTTCGCCGGACGGGCTCCGCACCTGCTGAGGGCACGCCATAGCGGCAGCCGTTCGGTATCCATATCTGCGCCTTGACTACGGCGGGAACGCTGCCGCGTGGCCGCAGCCTGGCGCGTGCGACCGGCAGCGGCCCGTTCACCCGGCCGCCCCGAAGGTGTCAGGAGCTTCAACAGGTCCTGGTGTGATGATGGCGCGGCGGGCATAGTCTCTCGGAAGCGATCTGGCAGGTGTCGGAACCGCCATGATCACCACATGGGCCGTGCCCGCGCCGCTACCCGCCCATCACCGGCGTGTCGCAATCTTGCCCTGCCTCACCAAACGACTTTGCCGGGGCACTGGTGAGCAGGGTGCCGCCACGGCAGGAACAAGCTGACCACGAGCGAGCAGTTGCTCCTCGCGGGCAAGACCGTCGGCATTGTGGGATTGTCGGTCGGAAACGCTGTCGCATTGACCATCGCACTCGAACGCTCAGTCGGCACGGTCAAGGTCGCTGACTTCGACCAGCTGGACCTCTCGAACCTGAACCGCCTCCGCGCGGGAATCGGCGATCTCGGCGTCAACAAGGCGGTGCTCGCCGCGCGCCAGATCGCTGAGATCGACCAACCTCGATGAATTCTTCGACGACTCCCCGCCGGTTGATGTCCTCGTCGAGGAATGCGGGACCAGGCGGATCACGCGGCTGCGGTCCCGTTCTGGCCACGTGGCCAGCGCGGCCATGTCCAACGGGACGCAGGTCGAGGCCGCGGGCTATCGCGGCGCAGCGGCCCGCCGTCCCGCCGGGCGGCGCGTCACCGCGGATCCCCTCGCGGGCGCCGGGCGCGCGGCCACCCCGCGACTAACTCGGCCCCGCAGCTTGTTGGTGGCTGGCGAACCAATAGCCTTGGTAGGGGTTTCCGAAGACGTCTGGGTTCTTGTTGTTGGTCCAGTTGTCACCGCGAGCCGAGTTCCGCCAAAGGTACAAGCCGCCAAAGCTGGCGCAGTCATCCGGCAGGCGCGAGTTCCACACGTAGCCCTCGAAGACTGGCCACCTGTAGGTCACGCTGTCGACGGCGGTGGCTGGCGAGCTGAAGGGCTCTATAACCCAGGTCCCAGAAGCGCGTCTTGGGCGGTCTGGATGCCCAGCTTGTGAGATGCGAGGCTGGGTTCAACGATCACTGCAGGGACCGAGTTGGGCCGTTGGGGACGTGGGCCAGAGCCGTCGCCACGGGAGGAGTGCCCGCCATGACCGCGGACGTGCAAGACACCGGCGGCGAGACGCCCGCCGATGTAAGGGCGCGGGAGACCGAGGAGCAGATGAGCGACGAGGAGCGGTTCTCGCTGCTCGTCAGCGTTATGGGGGCCAACCCCGTCACCCCGGTCCGGGACAAGCGCATCCCGCAGGGGGTGCCGATGAGCGCAGGCTATGTCCCCGGCGTGCCGCGCCTGGGAGTCCCGGCGCTCTTGATGAGCGACGCCAGTCTTGGTGTCACCAACCCCGGGTACCGCGAGGGTGACACCGCCACCGCGCTACCGGCGGGCCTCGCATTGGGTGCGAGCTTCAATCCCGAGTTGGCGCGCGCAGCCGGTGGGATGGTCGGTCGCGAGGCGCGAAGCCGCGGATTCAATCTGCAGCTGGCCGGCGGCATCAATCTCGCCCGCGACCCGCGCAACGGGCGCAACTTTGAGTATCTCTCCGAGGACCCGCTGCTGAGCGCGGTGCTCGCAGCCGAGTCGATCAACGCGATCCAGGCCGAGGGCGTGATCTCGACGATCAAGCACTACTCGCTCAACTGCAACGAGACCAATCGCCACTGGCTGGATGCGATCATCGACCCGGCCGCGCACCGGGAGTCGGACCTGCTGGCGTTCGAGATCGCGATCGAGCGGTCGCAGCCCGGCGCGGTGATGACCGGCTACAACAAGATCAACGGTGCCTACGCGGGCGGCAACAGCGTCCTGATCGAAGACGTGCTCAAGGGCGCTTGGGGGTACCAGGGCTGGGTGATGTCCGACTGGGGAGCCACCCCGAGCTGGGAGTTCGCCCTCAAGGGACTCGACCAGGAATCCGGCGCCCAGGTCGACGTGGCGATGTGGAAGGCGGAGCCGTTCGTCCAGCCGCTGAAGGCGGCCTATGCGGAAGGCAAGCTGCCGAAGGAGCGCCTGTCCGAGATGGTGCGCCGCATCCTGCGCTCGATGTTCGCGAGCGGCATCGACAGCTGGGAGCAGGTGCCTGAGGTCGCAATGGCCAGGCACAACGAGATTGCGCTCGAGACCGCGCGCCAGGGGATTGTGCTGCTGAAGAACGACGGCGTGCTGCCGCTCACAGCCGACGCGAACGCGCGCATCGCGGTGATCGGCGGCCACGCGCACGTCGGCGTGCCGACCGGCACGGGCTCGAGCGCCGTCACGCCGCCGGGAGGCTATGCGGCTGTGATCAAGATCGGCGGCCGGGGTTTTATGGGTGCCGGCCGCAACCTGTACCTCCTCCCGTCGCCACCGCTTGCGGAGCTGAAAAAGCTCCTGGCCAGCGCACAGATCGAGTTCGACCCAGGGATGCACCCGGCGGAGTCGGCGATGATGGCACGGCGTTGCGATGTCGCGATCGTCTTCGCGATCCGCGTCGAGGGCGAGGGCTTCGACAACCCCGACCTGTGCCTGCCGTGGGGCCAGGACGCCGTGATTGAGGCCGTCGCGGCCGCGAACCCGAACACCATCGTCGTGCTGCAGACCGGCAACCCAGTCGCGATGCCCTGGCGCGACAGCGTCAAGGCCATCGTCGAAGCCTGGTATCCCGGGCAGGCCGGCGGCCTGGCAATCGCCGAGGTCCTGGTCGGCAACGTGAACCCGTCAGGTCGCCTGCCGATCACCTTCCCAGCCGACCTCGCCCAGACCCCCCGCCCCGAACTCGAGATCCTCGGCACGCCGTGGGGCACACCCGTCACGATCCGCTACAACGAAGGCGCCGAGGTCGGTTACCGCTGGTTCGCCAAGCAGAATGAGCAGCCGCTCTACGCCTTCGGCCACGGCCTCAGCTATACCAGCTTCGAATACAGCGATCTCGAAGTCGAAGGCGGCGACACCATCACCGCGACCTTCACCGTCACCAACACGGGCGACCGCGAGGGCGCCGACGTCCCGCAGCTCTACTTGACCGCCGCCGTTGGCGAGCCACGGATGCGTCTGCTCGGATTCGAGCGGGTCGCGCTGCAACCGGGCCAATCGCGGAGCATGACCGTGACGGCCGACCCGCGGCTGCTCGCGCGTTACGACGCAGGCGCCGGCCAGTGGCACGTCTCGGAAGGCGCCTACGGGATCGCGCTCGGCAAAGCCGCCGACAATCTCGCCTTCACCGCGGAGGCAGTGTTGACCGAGCGACGGTTCGGCAGCTGAGTTCTCCCCTGGCCACTGGATCGTTTGACCGGGGCTCAGGCCGCCGACCCGCGCTGGACGGCTTGCTTGAAAGCGAAGGGCTCGTTGATCTGGCCGAGATGCTCGGCTGTTGATGACAGAGCACCGCGGCGTTCCTGGCCTGCCTGGTTCCGGTGCAAGGGCTCATTACCCAGGACGGACGGCACCGGGTCTGACTGTCTTAGCGGCCAGGCCGGGTCGGCGGTCCTGACCTGGCCGTCGGAGTTGCGCACGGCCCGGGGGCTAGCTGCCCCAGGCCATGGGTGGGTCCCGCCGCCCGCGCTCGACCTGCCAGTACTCCCACAGGTCCTGACACCGGCCGTCTGGTGCAAAGCGCAGCAGGAGACATCCCGGCAGGGTTATCTCACCCTCATCAGGGTCTACCATCGTTGTCCACCACTCGACCACAACTCTGGCATCGGTGATGACAGGCCGTCCCATGCGCACGACGATCTCGCGCTGCGAGCCGGCTTCCCGCCGCCAGTACTCACGAATGGCGTCGCCGCCGAGAAAGGGCTCACGAAAGACACTGGACCGGTACGAGGCGTCCGGCGCGAACAGGTCAACGATTTCGTCCGCGTCAGCGGTCTCCCATGCCCGCTGGTAGCGCTCGATCCACTGCTCGTGGCTCATGACCCCTCCGTCGGCTCGAGGCCAGAGATCCAACCCGCCCGGGGGACCGTTCTGGTCCTCGGCCACGGCGGTGGTGCCGCGACCGAGTCCAGAGGCATCCGTGGCGTGTCGATCGGCATGTCTCCCGTTCGTCATATCAGATGTCAAGCGCAATGCGGCCCGCGGTGGACCGTGGAGTAGGGAGCAGGCACATGAGCACAGAAAACCCTGACAGCATCCGGGCGAGACCAGCGCAGTTCCGCCTGGTCACTAGGTATGCCAGCCGCTCAGCCGAGGCAGCCGATGACAATCAGCGCCGGGTCGAGGCGGTGTTCGCTGAACTCGCCGAGACCCGCCCCGACAATGTCACTTACCTGGTCCTGCGGCTTGCCGACGACTCGTTCGTGCACATCTCGTTCCACGGGCACGGCCACGACGAGACCAACCCGATCGCATCCACGGACGCGTTCGCGCGCTTCGCCGAGGGCCACGGTGAGCGGCGGCAAGGCGAGGTCGATCAACAACGCGCCAGCCTCGTAGGCGCCTACGTCACCAACATCAGCTGACGCCGAGTTAGGTGGCGTGTGACACGTCAGCGTTCGCGGCCTGAAGTGGCGCGAACGGGGGTCACCGGACCGGGACCGCGGTCACAGTGGTCAACTGAGACTATCGGCCGTTGATCAGCGCCCGGAGGTGAGCGATGCGTCGGCGATTCGGCCTGGAGATCCCGGAGACGATCGAGGATGCTTGCGATCCGGCGACGATGGCCGTCGTGGTGTACGACATGCAGGCCGGGGTCGTGCGTCAACTGCCGGACGGCGGCGCCGAAGCGGTTGAGCGTGTGTCCCGAGTGCTCACCGCGGCGCGGTCCGGCGGATACCCCGTCTTCTTCACCCGGCACATGTCCCTGCCGCCCAAGCTCATGGGCGCCACGCAGCTGCGCACCGCGATGGCATGGCAGCACGTGGACAGCCCGGAGAAAGTCGCGTCCTGGTTCCTGCGCGATACTCCAGGATTCGAGATCGTGGCGGACCTGTCTCCACGCAGCGATGAGGCAGTCTTCGACAAGCTCGCTATGTCCGCCTTCGCTGGCACGCCCCTGGAGATGGCGCTGCGGGACCTCGGCATCCGGGCCTTCGCCATCGCGGGCGTCGCCCTGGAGATCGGAATCGCGCCCACGGTCTGGCATGCTGTCGACCTCGGGCTGATCCCCGTCGTTGTTACGGACGCTTGTGGCGGCCGGGACCGCCCCGCCATGCAACGCGTGCTCGACAGCATCCGGTTCAGCGGCGACGCGTTGCTCACCGACATCGCGACGATCGCGCCGCTGCTCGGCGGCCCTTCTGCGTGATCTCGCGCACCGGGGAATTGGGCTGAAAAGACGTATGGCGAAGCTCTTGACTCTGACACCGTGTGAGGCCGTGGACTCGGAGGCGTCATGTTCACCATCGGAGATTTCGCCAGGCTTGGCCGGGTGTCGGTCCGCATGCTGCGTCACTACGACGCGATCGGGCTGCTTCGGCCTGCCCACGTCGACCCGGCCAGCGGCTACCGCAGCTATGAGGCGGGCCAGCTCGCCCAGCTCAACCGCGTCGTCGCGCTGAAGGATCTTGGCTTCGCCCTGGAGCAGGTGCGGGTGATGCTCGACGAGCACGTCAGCGTCGAACAGGTGCGCGGGATGCTCGCCCTGCGCCAGGCAGAGCTTGAGTCGGCGCTCGCCGCGGACGCTCAGCGGCTGACCAGGGTCGAAGCGAGGCTCCAGATCATCGAGAGTGAGGAACAGGTGCCCACCAACGAAGTGGTAGTCAAGCGCATCGCAGCGACCCGGGTTGTCGAGCTGACCGATACTTCGGCCAGCTTCAGGCCCGAGGACATCGGACCAGTTGTCTATCCGCTCTGCGCCGAGCTTGGTCGCCGTCTGGCCGGCGCCGGGGTCACCCCGGCCGGGCGGCTCACGTGCTATTACGAGAAGTCCCCGGACGGGGAGGACAAGGTCATCGTGCACGCTGCCGTCCCTGTGGCGGCGGTACACGGCGACCTCAACGGGCTGACCGCCACGGACCTGCCGGCCGCCGAAGGCGCCGCCACCCTTGTGCACCGCGGCGCCATGGACTCGGTGATGGCCAGCTGGCAGGCTCTGGGCCGCTGGATAGACGCCAACGGCTATCGCTCCACTGGATACCCGCGGGAGGTCTACCTCGAATGCCCGGAGGACCCGGACAAATGGGTCACCGAACTGCAGGAGCCGATCGCGTCGGCCTGATGCTATGCGGGTGGCGCCGGGTTGTCAGAGCCAGCGGCGCCACCCGGCACCCATCGTTCAGCGCGGCCATCGCCCGGCAGACGCTGACCCAGATGCCGAGATGGGTGGCGATGGCTTGCCGGGCCGCCCAGCCGGGTGAGAATGGGCAGCATGCGACTTGCCGTCATGCCACCAGTGGCGCCGATGCTGTCGAAGCCGGTCAAGCAGATTCCCGGCGGCGCGATGAGCTTTGAACCCAAGTGGGACGGCTTCCGGTCCATCATTTTCCGTGACGGCGATGACGTGGAGATCGGCAGCCGCAACGAGCGGCCGATGACCCGGTACTTCCCTGAGCTGGTCGAGGCGGCGCGGGTGAACCTGCCGGAGCGCTGCGTGGTGGACGGCGAGATCATTGTCATCGGCGCCTCAGGTGACCGGCTGGACTTCGAGGTGCTGCAGCAGCGCATCCACCCCGCCGCCAGCCGGGTGAAGCTGCTGTCGCAGCAGACTCCGGCCCGCTTTGTCGCGTTCGACCTGCTGGCGCTCGGCGACACCGACTACACCGGTCGGCCCTTCACCGAGCGGCGTGCCGCACTCGTAGACGCGCTGGCCGCGGCGGCACCGCCCATTCATGTCACTGCGGCCACGACCGACCCGACGGTCGCCGGGCAATGGTTCCACCAGTTCGAGGGCGCTGGGCTCGATGGCATCATCGCCAAGCCGCTTGACGGTTTGTACGAGCCTGACAAACGCACCATGTTCAAGGTGAAACACGAGCGCACCGCCGACTGCGTGGTGGCCGGTTACCGGCTGCACAAGAGCGGGCCGGACCGGATCGGATCGCTGCTGCTCGGTCTCTACACCGCCGACGGCACGCTGGCCAGCGTGGGCGTGATCGGCGCGTTTCCGATGCAGCGCCGCATGGAACTGTTCGAGGAGATGCAGCCCTTGGTCACCACGTTCGACGACCACCCGTGGGCATGGGCCAAGCAGCAGCAGGGCACCCGGACCCCGCGCAACGCCGAGACCAGCCGGTGGGCCGCGGACAAGGACCTGTCGTTCACCCCGCTGCGCCCGGAACGCGTCGTGGAGGTCCGCTACGACCACATGGAAGGCGTCCGGTTCCGGCACACCGCGCAGTTCGTCCGGTGGCGCCCCGACCGTGACCCCGGCTCGTGCACCTATGAGCAGCTCGACGAACCCGTCAAGTTCGACCTCGCCGACGTCCTCGGCGCACGACACTAGCCCCGCGCTTGGCTCGCCATGCCCGAGGCAGGGCTGTCGAGCTGGCGGAGACTGGCGCGGATCTGGTTGGCGTCGGGGTAGCCGGCGCTCGCGCCGCGAACGTGGCCGAGATGACCGAGTTGGTCGAGAATGTCCAGCGCCTGTCGCCAGGCGGCGCGGGCGGCGGCCAGGTCGCCGGCAGCGCGGCAGGTCTCGCCGAGGTGGCCGAGAACCGTGGCTTTGTGGTAGTTGTCGCCGAGCACGTCGTTCAGGGCCAGGGACTGCCGGTAATAAGTGGTGGCTTGCTGGTGGCGGCCAAGCTGGTGGCAGGCGTAGCCGAGGCTGTCGAGCGTGAAGGCCTCGCCGCGGCGGTCGCCGAGGTCCCGTTGCAGGGTCAGTGCCTGCTCGCAGCAGGTCAAAGCCTGGCGGTGGTCGCCGAGCAGGGCGTGATACCAGCCGGAGTTGTTCAGGGCCCTTGCCTGGCCTCGCTGGTGGCCGGCGGCGCGGCACAGGATCACGGCCTGCTGGGCGTGGCGGAGCGCATCTGCGAGGCGGCCCTGATACTGGAGCACCCAGCCGAGGTCGGTGTGGGATTCGGCCCGGCCGACCTGGTCGCCAAGTTCGCCGAACAGGGCAATGGCCTGCTGGAGATGGGTGCGGGCCTCGTCGTAGCGGCCGAGCCAGCCGTAGGCGCGCCCGATGCCTTCATGCGCGTGGGCTTCGCCTTGCCCGTCGGTGCGGCGGCGTGCGGCGTCCAGGGCGGTTTGCTGGGCGGCGGCCCAGTCGTGCCAGTGCCCCCGCCGGTCGAAGTAGTCCATGAGCGTCCACGGAAGTTGCCAGGCGTGGGTGTCCCACCCGGTGGTGGCGGCCTGCTGGATGGTCGCCAGCAGCACCGGGTGCTCAGCCTCGAACCAGGCCAATGCCACCGCGTAGCCGACCTGCTTCTCCGGTATTACTCCGGACTCGGGCGCAGGCAAGGTCAGGGGCTCCCAGCGCGGATGCAGGCTCAGGGATGCGGTATGCGCGGTGTGCAGATAGTGATCCAGCATCCGGTGTACCGCCGCGCGCCGCTCGGCCTCGGAGTCAACGCTGCGGGCCTGTTCGGCGGCGTAGGCGCGCAGCAGGTCGTGGAAGGCGAACCGGCCTGGGGCGTGCTCGGTGACCAGGTGCGACCGGGCTATCTCGGCGAGCGCGCTGCGCGCATGCCCCGCCGCAAGCCCGGCCAGGCTCGCCGCCGCCGGCGCGGTGGTATCCGGCCCGGGATGCAGCCCCAGCAGCCGGAAGAGCCGCGCGGCGGGGTCGCTGAGCTGCTGGTAGGACCAGGAGAACACCGCCCGTGCGTCCGCAGTTACCTCCCAGCCGTGGAAGGCCTCCAAACCTCCCCGGGCGTCGCGCAGTTCACCTGCCAGCGCCGCGAGCGGGAACCCCGGGTGCGTGGCGGCGCGGGCGGCCACGATGCTCAATGCTAGCGGCAGCCGGGCGCAGGACGTGATGATCTCCTCTGCTGCCCGTGGTTCGGCCGCTACCCGGCCCGCGCCGATCCGGCGGGCCAGCAGCTCCCGCGCCTCTTCAGTGGTGAGCAGGTCCAGCGTCAGCGGGCGGGCGCCCTCGACCGCGACGAGGCTGGTGAGCGTGTTACGGCTGGTCACTATCACCACACAGCCCGGTGAGCCGGGCAGCAACGGGCGGACCTGCCCGGCGTCGCGGGCGTTGTCGGCCACCACCAGCACCCGCCGACCCGCCAGCAGGCTGCGATATAAGGCGGCCTGGGCGGCCACGCTGACCGGAATCCGCCCCGGCGGCACCTCGAAGGCGTCCAAGAACCCGCGGATCGCCTCGGCTGGCGTCACCGGCGACCCGGCCGGGTCGAAACCGCGCAAGTTCACATACAGCTGCCCGTCCGGGAACCGGTCGGCCACCTGGTGCGCCCAGCACACGGCGAGAGCGGTCTTGCCGATCCCCGCTGTCCCGCCAACCGCCGAGATGACCACCGTGCCAGCCGCGTCCCCCCCTTCCAGCTGGCCAGTCAGTAACTCCAGCTCAGCTGCCCGGCCGGCGAAACCCGCGACCGCGGGGGGCAGCTGCCGGGGCACCGTCACCGTCGGCAGCGCGGCGTCCCACTCGGCCGGATAGGGATCGCCGGGCATACGGATCCACGCCGGGGTGCTGGTTTCCTTGACCAAGACCCGCACCCGCCGGTACGAGCCCGGGCTGCTCGCGGGTTCGTGCCGGATGACCTCCTCGAAAAACCACTGTGAGGCGATCATCGCGAGCACACCCGACGAGCCGGCCAGCGCGCGCTTGAGCGGTTCGGCCTCCAGGAGCCGGAACGCCGCGTTGACCGCGGTGCCGGCCACCCCATGCTCGTCATAACTAACCTCACCGGCGTGGACCGCAAGCCGCAGCCGGATCCGGGCCTCCCGGCGATGTGCCTGGTTATGCTCGACCAGAGCCGCGGCGAGCCGTTGGGGGACGCCCGTTACGAGGACGTGCTTGGGCACCTCAGACGGCACCAAGATCAGTACCCCGTCGCCGCGGTCCTCGTGATAGCAGTGCTGCCAGGACACCCCCGACCCGTCGAACGCCGCACGCAGGCTCTGGTACATGCCAGCGCGGACCGCGAGCTGGTCCGGGCGAGTCCGGCGCCGGTCCCCGAACCCCTCGACATCGACGCAGATGATCGCCCGGTGCAGCGCGGGCGGCGGTGCGCTCATCTCACCTGGTGCTCGTTTCTGGGAGTTCTGCGGCTTTGGGGTTGCCATTAGGTGCCCAAGCCGTGACGGCGACGGCCGCCGCGACCGGCTGCCCGCGGCCGCGCTTCCGCGCCCAGGATTTCATACCGGTTCCACAAGCCCACGGCTCTCAGGCCTTGCGATGCTCTGCGGCCAAGCAATGACTCAGCCCGAGGACAGTTGCCCTCACGAGCACCCGTTGCAGCGTGCGGCCGCCGGCTATCCAGCTGGGAAGCGTGTCAGTGCGGCTCGTAATCACAAAATGCAACGGGGCGCGCTCAAATCGGGCCCGCGCGGCTTCGGCCTCCTCATCCGCGGTGGCCAGCTCCAGCACCCATTGGCGTCCTGGCACGTTAGCCGGCGCCGCGGGGCTCATTGACGCAAGCGGCATCCCGATTCTTCGCGGCCCGTCAGCGCCAGTGAACACAAACCGAGCGAGATCCCGGCGCAATTCGGGAACACTAAAGACGACGCGCATGGCGCGGGCCGCAAGATCGGCTGCGACGGATCGATTGGCCGCGTCACATATGAGCGCAAGGCTCGTGGCAGGCTCGCACGGAGTAGCCCGCAATTGCTCAGTGGCGCCGGACGGAAGGACCGGCTCGTACGGTCCGCGGTTCGTCCGCCGTCGCTTGGTCCCGGCCAGCGCGATCGCGGCGTTGGCGCTGTGCGTGGCACGGGCGTGGAACCGCACCGTTATCTCCGCCGCGCGGCGGGGCACGACAGACGGCTCGTCAACCGTTAGCTCGTATCCGTCAACAGCCGCGGCATAACTCATGTTTTCGATAAAGGCGCCGAGCGCGATAAATTGCAGGCGGTATGGCCCGAGCAAGGGGACCAGTTCGTGATCAAGCCAGAGGCTCACGCCAGCAGAGCTAATTCTTGCCTTCCAAGGCTGATTATTGTGCGGCGACGGCGCCAAACAGCCGACTTCTAACCACGAGGTGATCAGCGCACGATTGATCACGCGCCGTACACCGCCTTAAGGCCGGCCAGAAACTCGGTCTCGTCGAGTTCATTCCAGCGGCTGGCGTCGCGCGCCTTGGCGCCGAGAAGAATTTCGTCAAGATCAGCTCGGTACCGCCCCGACGGCAGCAGGCCCCCACACGCGATGTATCGGGCGGCGAGAGTTCCAAGCGCGCCACCGACCGTAGCCGCTGTGCCGAGTTGTGGCCAGGTAGGCAGGGTCCTGCCCACCTGAGTCAAGGAGAAGCGTGTTCGGGGCGTAACCTGGCGACCGACAATCGCGCTCGCGACGCTCACTCGCTGGATGGGATCGTTGAGGTCGGCGGTGCTCGTCGCGAGATCACCCGCAAGCCCATGAAATAGTGGATAGCCGGAGTCGAGGTCGAACCGTTCAATGTCGAGGATGGCGTTGTCGCCGTTGTCGGTGACCATCACGACCGGCACGCGCGCCGCTTGCGCCTTGAAGCGAATGTCCACCTTCAAGGCGAGGTCATCCATTTCCTCGACAAGGACGGTGAGCCGTTCTTTGTCGCCCGAACCAATGAAGGCGTCGGCAACCTCGGGTCCGTAACCAGCCGGAAACGCCTCGAGATCGCTGTAGGGATCGGCCTCGAGCGTCCGGCGCATGGCCAATGTCACCTTGGGCGCCCCGAAGTCGCAGACCGACCCTGCGAGCCGGTTGAGGTTCGTTGGACCGAGGGCGTCAGCTTCGGCCAGCCGAAAACGCCGGGCGCCAGTAAGTACGCTCGCCGCCAGGACAGAAGCGCCCACGCTCAGACCCGCGATTCCAATGAGCGCTGCCGACCACGCGCGTTGCTCGCTCTCATCGATCAAATACCGGTTGCGCGCTGTTCGGAGTCTCCAGAACAGGTCAGCGTTAGGGAGCCGGACGATCGTGTTGCGCCACGGGAACAACACGTACCTGCTTGACGCCTCAATATCTGCTTCAGTCCAGACGGCGCCGAAGTATTCGTCGAGGCTCGCCTTCGCGTCTGCCGTCCCAGGACTCAGGTGCGGAAGGTCGAGGCTCGCCAACTCTGGCAGGGCGGCTTCCCATGCGTCGACAAACGTGATCCCGGTGGCTGGATCGAGCAGGGCGCGGATTCGAGCCCCGTCGGTAGCGGGATCAAGCACCTCGATCATGGTCATGAGGCCTCGCCGGTCCAGCGGTGCTTGACGCTGTAAGCGAAGCCGTCTGTTCCGAATCCGTGCAGGCTGATCGTCGGTTCCGCGCGCTGACCAAGGGTCTGGTGCAGTTGCCTGTACTCGCTGTTGGTGCGCAGCAGAGAATCGACGACGAGTTTGTGGAGTCGCGGTACGAGGCCCTCATCGACCCGGGCGTTAGCCCGCAACTCGATGCACAGCGCCAGGCTTTGCCCGCACGCCTCGCTGCTTTGGGTCATCAGATGGAACTTTCCGCTAACGATCCCGGCAACCTCGCTGTTTTCCAAGGCGGCGCGGACGCTCTCGGGAAAAATCTTGAGCGCGTAGAATGTCGCCGCAATGTCGGTGCGTCGGCCGAGCGCGATGAAACCCGCTTCCTCCGTCGAGGTCCGCACCGCCAGCTTGTGCCCGAACTGATCAAGCAGGCGCATAAGCTCGGGCGCGGTGACCACGCTCCCGCAGTCGTTGATGCGGTAACGAATCAGCGGAAATGCGGTATCAACTGTGAAGAGAAGATAGCCATCCGGGTCTGTCTCTGTGAATCGTAGGTTGGGCTGGTATTCGACAAACGTAGGCTGCACCTCGTCATCACCGAAAAGTGCGACGTCAAGATGGTGATCGTCGCGAGCCAGCCGGCGAGCGGCGATCGTGGTCGGGGTCTCGTGGCCCATGATGCCTGCGTCAGCAGTACCATAGATCAGGCATGTATGCTCCGCCTTGCCCTCCTTGCCGATGCGCTTGAGAATGTAATCACGCCACGACTCGGTGATGTTCTCTCCGGCCATCAGGATCCGGAGATCCTTACTGACCACCGAGGACGGTGCCTGGTCAAGCACGTCCTTAACAAATGGCGGGTAGCCCACCAGCACAACTTGCTCGTAGTAGGGACCGAGATCGGCGATGTTCTCAAGTATCGTCGCAACATTGATGCCTGGTGTGATCACCGACACTTTGTGCCCGCGGGCGCGCAGATGCTGGATTCCGGTGAAAGTGTAGGTACCGCCGATCCAGTTGCCCATGGCGAACCCGATCACTGCCAGTGTCGAGCGCTCGTTGGACTGGAAACTCTGCCGGAAGATCTTGTCGTAGAGGTCGATGCTCTGCTCAGCTGACAGCGGGCCGCGCGGCCAGTAGGTCGGCTTGCCAGAGGAGCCGGAACTCGTCGACCACGTGCCAGCCTCCGTGATGTCGCCTCGCCAGGCCAGCATGTTAAGCGGGTAGTGATGTAAGTAGTTGGCCTTGGTGACGGGCGGAACGCCGGCGAAGTCCTGCGGTGTCTGGACGAGTTCTGCCGCGACTGCGTTGCTTCGCAGGAAATCCGCATACGCCGGAACTTCGAGCGCGGCGCGCCGGAACGTGTCAAGGGCCCGTCGGAAGCCCGGGGGCTGGCTCATCGCTGTCGGCGCACGCGGCCGATGATCGCAACAGGGCATTCGGAGAGATCACTTTCGCTGCCACGGCTCGCCTTGCGGGCCCCCGGTCCGATCCAGTTCAGATGATAGTGGGACGTAGCCGAGGTTGCGGCCGGATATGGTACCGGGCGTGAGCACGTTGACCTGTCACTTGGTGACCCGCGACGCTGGCGCGGCCGCTGCTTGGTACCAAGCCGTTCTGGGCGCCGAGGAGACCAGCCGGATAACCCTGCCCGGGGGGCAGGTGCTGACGATCGAGCTGCGCTTCGGCGACAGCCTGCTCGCGATCGCGGATGAGTTTCCCGACATGGGAGTTGTCTCACCGCTGACCCTCGGCGGGACCTACGGAGCGCTGCACCTGGCCGTCGACGAAGCAGACACGGTGTGGCAGCGGGCGCTGGAGGCCGGCGCGACCGTGTTCGAGCCCTTGCATGACGCGTTCTGGGGCGACCGGACCGGTCAGTTCATCGACCCGTTTGGCCACCGCTGGGCGCTTGACCAGCACATTCGTGACGTGTCGCACGAGGAGGTCGAACGCCTGGCCGCCGAGGCGTTCGGTGGCGGATCGCCGGGTTGAGCGTGCCAGGCCACGTGGCGGGACGATGAGCGCCTTGCGGACCGGCCGCCAGGCTTTTGGCCTGCGGGGATCATGAGCGCGGGCGGCGTAAGCGGGCCGACCGCGGTGCGGCGTGTCCGGCGGGACCTCATCGTGGCGGTGGCCAGCCTGGCGGTGTTCGGGGGCTGTGCGGTGATCGCAGCCAATGGACGGGTCGGGCCGGCCGAGCGCGCCGTCTTCCACGCCATCAACGGGCTGCCCGGTTGGCTGTACCGGCCGATGCTCGTCGCACAGTACCTGGGGGTGCTGGCAATGCCGCTGGTGGTCGCCGTCGGCGCGCTGGCGTGGCGGCGCTGGCGGCTGGCAGCCGCGCTGGTGCTCGTGGTGCCGTTGAAGCTCGTCCTTGAGCGGGTCGCCAAGCAGCTTGCGCACCGGCAGCGGCCGGGGACGACGGTGCCCGAGGCGATCCTGCGCGGTGTGCCGCACCACGGGCTGAGCTTCACCTCCGGGCACGCCATCATCACCTTCGCGATCGCCGGGCTGCTCGTGCTCGTGCTGCCGCGGCGCTTCGGGGTCGTCGCCTTCGTGCTGGCAGCGTGCAACGGTTTGGCGCGGGTGTACCTGGGGGCGCACAACCCGTTGGACGTGGTCGGCGGCGCAGCGATCGGCGTGGCAATCGCCGCGGTGCTTGACATGATCTTGAATGTCGCAGGCGACCGGCGGGACCGGGACGAAGTGCCCAGGCGGAGCGCCCGGGCGTCGCCGGACCGTGAGTAGGAGCAATGAGCCCGAACGCGAAGCACGGCGCATCCCCGCCGATGATGGCGGGAGCGCCGCCGTTCAGGCCCGGGTCGCGTGTGGTGCTGGCCAACTGGCAGGATCCGCCCTTTAATAGGTGGGCATTTCAGCACGTGAGGGAGCTGATCCCGACCGCGAGGATCGCCCGGGGCGGCGGGCCGGTGTGGCGGCTCCGCCAAGACGGGCGTGACATCGGCCGCGTCACGTTCCGGTCGGGCCAGCGCGAGATGACGATCGCTCAGATGCTGGGGGAGACCTACACCGACGGGTTTCTCGTCGTGCACCACGGCCGGATCGTCGCCGAGCTGTACTTCAACGGCATGGCACCTGACACCACGCATCTGCTCATGTCGGTGTCCAAATCGGTCACTTCGGCGGTCGCGGGCGCTCTGTGGGGCCGGGGCATGCTCGACACCTCCTCCCATGTCACCGACATCGTGCCCGAGCTGGGTGGCACGTCCTTCGAGGGCGCGACGGTGCAACACCTGCTCGACATGCGGGCGGGCACGCGGTTCAACGAGGACTACGACGACCCAGAGGCCGATGTGCGCGCCAGCGAGCCGATCTACCTGTGGCGGCCACGTGGCGCACGTGACCTGCCGGATGATGCGCTCACCTATTTCGCGGAGCTGCGCAATGACGGGCAGCATGGTGGCCCGTTCCGGTACCGTTCGATCCTCACCGACGTGCTGGCGTGGGTCGTCGAGAAGGCGGCTGGCGCCCGGTTCCATGAGGTCGTCGCCCGGGAGCTGTGGCAGCCAATGGGCGCCGAGTTCGACGCCGAGGTCACCGTCGACGCGCACGGCAATCCCATGGCCGATGGCGGCATCTGCGCCACGCTGCGGGATCTAGCCAGGTTCGGTCAGCTCTACCTGCAGTCTGGCCGGGACTGCTGGTGGGTGCCCGAGCCGGACCTGCCGTTCTACTATGCGTCCGGGATCAACGGCGAGAACGTTTTCGTACATATGCCGTCACAAACCGTGATCGTCAAGCTGTCGACCTGGCCGGTGCCCGAGAGCCCGAGCTTGCGGCGCACGACGATCCAAGCGGTCAGGGCGCTTGCTCGAGCGCTGGCCGGCGCGCAGTGATCCAACGCCGCTCCGGGGCGGTGCCGGGGCGGCTCCGGGCGTGTCGTCAACCGTTGGTCGACGACACGCCATACGTCAACTTATGGTTGACGTATGGCGAAACCCGTCCGCATGACGAATCCAGTCCGGCTCGACGATCTGATCGAGGCCATCAAGAAGGCGAGCTCAGGTCCTTTGGAACAGCTTTCCGCCGCTGTCATCGCCGCGGACCACCTCGGCGAGGTGGCTGATCATCTCATCGGTCACTTCGTCGACCAGGCACGACGCTCGGGCGCGTCCTGGTCCGATATCGGCAGGAGCATGGGCGTCACCAAGCAAGCGGCTCAGAAGCGTTTCGTTCCCAAGGGCCCCGGCGACCAGTCGGATCTCGATCCAAGCCAGGGATTCGGCCGATTCACCATGAGGGCGAGGAACGCCGTGATGGCGGCGCAGAACGAAGCCCGCGCGGCAGGCAACGACGAGATCCGCCCCGAACACCTGGCGCTCGGGTTGCTCAGCGAACCGGACGCACTCGCTGCTCGAGCGATTGTCGCGCAAGGCGTGCCGCTGGAAACAGTCAGGCAGACACTGACCGCGGCGCTTCCGTCAGCGGTCGGCCAGGTGCCCGCACTCATCCCGTACGACTCGCGGGCGCGAAAGGCGCTGGAGCTCACGTTCCGCGAGGCGCTGCGAATGGGCCACAACTTCATCGGGACCGAGCACATCCTGCTCGCGCTGCTCGAACTCGACGATGGCACGGGCGTCCTCGCTGGCCTCGGCGTTGACAAGGCGGCGGCCGAAGCCAACATCACCGCCGCCGCGGCCGCCGCCCGCTCCGCCCCCGAGGCCCGCTCCGCTTCCTAGTCCGCTCCGCCGCCGAGGAGAAGCGATCTTGAGGAGCACCGCCGGGCACAACACCCGCGGCGTCGGGCTAGCTGCAGCCGCTTTGTACTCCAGGATGTTGTTACTGGCGGGTATTTCGGGGGTCTGAACAACACTGTGGAGTACAAAGCGGCCGTGGCGGGCCTCGGGGCCGCCGGACCGGCGACCTTGACGCGGCCGGAACAACCACAACCACACCTGTGATTCCCAAGTATCACTGGGGGATCATCTGTCACAACCAGGTAACTGCGCCACAAGCGCTAAGCAACAAGCCATAGGCAAATAACTTCAGCCTGACCCAGGCTCGTGCCGGAGCCTTGACCCGGGTTCGTGCCGGAGCCTTGACGCGGGCTGGCACCGGGACCTGACCCAGGCTGGCGCCGGGACCCTGACCCGGGCTCGTCGCCGAACGTGGTCGTTACCGGTAACGGAAGCCGTCGAGAAAACGGCGGAAGACGCCGCCCTCACGAGGCAGCGCGGGCGCGGGCGGGGGCGCGACCCGTCGCTGGCGTGCGACAGGCTGGTTGTAGTCGGTCCGCGCGATGGCGTCGATGATCTGCTGATCATCAAAGTCTTCTGATCCTTCGATCTTTGGAACGTAGCCAACGAGCACGCCGTCCTGCATCACTTGAGCCTCAAGCCCAGCCGCGCCGTCTGTGTCCCACTCCGCTTCGCGGCCATCGTGCAGCGACACCCGCACTCCGAACTGGCCCACGCCGACTTTCGCCAGGTGGCCGTCGATGCCGCGGTCGCGCAGCGCATCGACGACCGACCGCGCCCGGTTCTCGTCCATCTTTCAAAACTAGCGCCGTCCGGGCCGGCGAATGACTGGCGCAGGTTGCCTGGACCGTCGGGGCTGGCGAATGGCGGGCGTTGGGCGCGCAGACCGGCCGGGCCGGTCATGCCTCGCGCAGGAAGCCCGCCCCACCGCATGGGTGATGTTGCCCACTCTTGCGCGGTGTCTGGCACACATGGTTGCGTATATGTGGACGATCAGGCACGCGGCGGCCGGGACCGGAGAGACCGGGGAGACCGCGGGATTAGGGGAATCCATGAGCAGGGCACAGAAAATCGCGGCGATCCCGGCCGGGAGCTGGACCAAATGGCTTGTTGTGGGTTTCTGGGTGGTCGTGGTCGTTGCCGCCTTCCCGCTGGCGGGAAAGCTCATGGGCGCGGAGAAGAACGACGCGAAGGCCTGGCTGCCCGCTAACGCTGAGTCGACCAAGGCCCTTGACGTGCAGTCGCACTTCCAGTCGCCGAACATTTTCCCCGCGGTCGTCGTCTACGAGCGCGCCTCTGGTCTGACCGCCGCCGACCGCGCCAAGGCGGCCGCCGACGCCAGGAGCTTCGCCGGGGTCCCCGGCGTCGGCGCGAGTCCCGGCCACGTGGTGGGCCCGATTGCGGCGGCCGACGGCAAGGCCTTGCAGATCATCCTCCAGGTCAATCTGGGTAAGGAGGGGTGGAATCGTGCGGCGAAGGCGGCGGACTCGATCCGCGCGATCACTCAGTCGAACGCGAACGGCCTGACTTCCCACCTCACCGGTCCGCTGGGATACGCCGCCGACAACAGCAAGGTCTTCAACGGCATCGACAGCACGCTTTTGTACTCGACCCTCGCGGTCGTCATCCTGATCTTGCTGATCAGCTACAGAAGCCCGCTGCTGTGGCTGCTGCCGGTGATCTCGGCCGGCGTCGCGCTGACAACGGCCGAAGCGGTGATCTACCTGCTCGCGGCGCACGCTGGCCTCACGGTCAACGCGCAGAGCGCCGGCATCCTGTATGTGCTGGTCTTTGGCGCGGGCACTGATTACGCGCTGCTGATCGTCGCGCGCTACCGCGAGGAACTGCGCCGCCACGACCGCCGCCACCCGGCGATGGCGGAGGCCCTTCGGCGCGCGGGCCCGGCGATAATCGCGAGCGGCTCTACCGTCATAGCGGCGCTGCTGACACTGTTCGCCGCGGAACTGAACTCAACGAAGGGCCTGGGGCCGGTGCTCGCGATCGGCGTGGCGGTCGGCATGTTCGCCATGATCACCCTGCTTCCCGCCCTGCTGGTGACCTGCCCTCGTGGCGTCTTCTGGCCGTATCGGCCGACCTATGGCTCGGCCGAGCCGACGGCGCGGGGGCTGTGGGCGCGGGTCGGTTGGAGGATCGCGCCCAGGCCGCGGATGGTGTGGATCACGACCGCGGTGGTTCTCGGCGTCATGGCGCTTGGCATGACCGGGCTGAAGGCCAATGGTCTGACCAACGCGCAATCCTTCCGCGGCCATCCCGATTCCGTCATCGGTCAAAACGTGCTCGCCGGGCATTTCCCCGCCGGCGCTGGCCAGCCCGTCATCGTCATCGGCAACCAGGGCGCGGCGGCCTCCCTGCGGACGGCGTTCGCCGCCACACCGGGAATCGCCGCCGTGACGCCGCCGGCCGCTCGGGCGGGCCATGCCTACCTCGAGGGGACGCTGACTGCTCCGCCGGACAGCCAGGCCGCCTACACCACGATCGACCGGGTGCGGTCGGCCACACACGCCGTCGCAGGCGGCGGCGCCATCGTCGGTGGCAACACAGCGATCAACCTGGACGTGTCGCGCGCATCCGCGCACGACCGTAACGTCATAATCCCGTTCATCCTGGTCGTGGTGTTCATCATCCTCGGGCTGCTGTTGCGGGCGCTGGTAGCGCCATTGATCCTCATCGCGACGGTGGTGCTCTCGTTCGGCGCGGCCCTCGGCGTCAGCGCCTTCGCCTTCAACCACGTGTTCGGGTTCGGCGGAGCCGATACGTCGTTCCCGCTGTTCGTGTTCGTGTTCCTCGTCGCGCTCGGCATCGACTACAACATCTTCCTGATGACCCGGGTCCGGGAGGAGGCGATCAGGCGCGACGCCCGGCGCGGCGCGCTCGTCGGGCTCGCCGCGACAGGCGGGGTGATCACCTCAGCCGGCCTCGTGCTCGCTGGCACGTTCGCGGTACTCGCGACCATTCCCTCGACGTTCTTGACCGAGCTCGGCTTCGCGATCGCGTTCGGCGTTCTGCTCGACACGATCGTGGTGCGGTCCGTGCTTGTGACCGCGCTGAACCTGGACCTCGGCCGGTGGATGTGGTGGCCGAGCAGGCTGGCGCACAAACGCGATTCGACGCCCGGCGAGCTCGGCGAGGAGCCCGCCGACGTTGTGGCCGCGGGCTGACCTGGCGGGCCCAAAGGCTGTCACAGATCGAGTGCGCACCTCGGTAAACGGGGACGTCGGTGGCCCTCTGGTGTTGTCCCAAGTAACACCAGAGGGTCGCCGATGCCACCCTGGCAACTTGCCGATCGGGGCCCAGGCGCGCGCAGGCCGTTAGTAAGCGACCACTGAGGCCGCAGGCTACTGACGCGATGTGAACGTATGTGCGAATATGGACCGGTGCCGGTCAGCGCGACCATCCTGCACGCCGACCTCGACGCGTTCTACGCGTCGGTCGAGCAACGCGACGACCCCCGGTTGCTTGGCCGTCCGGTGATCGTGGGGGCCGGGGTGGTG
>WNFX01000411.1_pt1 | contig 56325 bp, 61 predicted proteins | sample 5400111 | NCBI WGS metagenome assembly WNFX01 (sample SAMN13153363, study PRJNA577476) | soil metagenome | isolation source: 40 cm soil or saprolite under grassland replicate 1 | place: USA:California | collected 2016-06-15
GATCTCGCTGCGGACCCGTCCCTTCATGTTCAGGCGCGTGAAAGGGTTCTCGTGCGCGTACAGGTAGTCGGAGCCTTCGCCTTCGTAGTCCCACGCCGGGCGGTCGGCCTCGTTGGCCTCGACCTCGAGCCACAGGTCGATCGCCATGGCCATGCAGTCGAAGCCAGGGCCGATGTTCGCGATCGAAGCGGGGACTTTGATGCGCATTTACAGCTTCAAGACCTTAGCGAGTGTGCGGGCGTCTCCGTCCAGCTCGATGGGCGGTTCGACGTTCTTGAGTGCCACGTCAGGATCCTTGAGCCCTGACCCGGTGAGCACCACGACCGTGGTGGAGTCCTTCGCGATCTTGCGTTCGCGCACCAGCCGGAACAGCAGCGCGAGCGGCGCCGCAGAGGCAGGCTCGGCAAACAACCCTTCGCTGCCCGCGAGCCGGATCTGGGCCGAGAGGATCTCGGTGTCGGTGACCGCGGCGATCGTCCCGCCTGACTCGTCGCGTGCGGAGGTCGCCCCCTCCCACGACGCCGGGTTGCCGATCCTGATCGCCGAGGCCACCGTGCGCGGGTTCGCGACCGGCGTTCCAGAGACGATCGGCGCCGCCCCTTCTGCCTGCGCGCCCACCATGCGCGGCAGCCGGGAGGCGCGCCCGGCTGCGCGATACTCGCGAAATCCCTTCCAGTAAGCGGTGATGTTGCCCGCGTTGCCCACAGGAAGCACCAGGTAGTCGGGCGCTTCGCCGAGCTCGTCGACGATCTCGAACGCCGCGGTCTTCTGGCCCTCGATGCGATTGGGGTTGACCGAGTTCATCAGGGCGACTGGGTATCGGCTTGTCAGCTCGCGGACGGTCTCCAACGCCAGGTCGAAGTTGCCCTTGAGCGCGACCACTTTGGCCCCGTACATCAAGGCCTGCGAGAGCTTGTTCAGGGCGATCTCGCCGGAGGGAACGACAACGATCGCGCGCGCTCCCGCCTGGGCCGCGTACGCCGCCATCGAGGCGGACGTGTTGCCGGTCGACGCGCACATGAACACACGACTGCCGCCCTCCAGCGCCTTTGCGACCGCGACCGCCATGCCGCGGTCCTTGAAGGACCCGGTCGGGTTCAGCCCCTCGTACTTGAAGTAGAGGCGCTCGAGACCGAGCGCGGGGCCGATGTTGCGACTTCGGACAAGGGGCGTCGAGCCCTCGCGGAGGTCGACCTCTGGGGTGGACGGCCCGACGGGTAGATGATCGCGATAACGCGCGATGACGCCCATGCGGCACCGCCTCTAGAAGACGCGCAGGAACGTGGAGACGGCGTGCACCGGCTCGAGCCTGGCGATCCGCTCGCGCGCCCGCTGCAGACTTGCCTCGATAGACGGATGCGTCGTGACCACCAGCTCCGCGGTCATGTCGTGCGACCACGCGTCCTTCTGGATGAAGCTCGAGATGCTGACGCCCTCTTCGGCGAAGACCTGGCCCGTGGCGGCAAGTACGCCAGGCTTGTCATCGACGCGGATCCGGTAATACGCGCGCGTCTTGACGTCGCCGATCGGGACCACTCCAATTCGATCGTCGAACGTGAACGAAGGACGGCTCTGCACGCCGCGGCGAATCGAGCGTGAGAGATCGATGAGGTCGCCCACAACCGCCGACGCGGTCGGTCTCCCACCGGCGCCCTGTCCGACCAGCAACACCTGGCCGACGAGGTCGCCCTCGACGAACACAGCGTTCTCCGCTCCCTCGACGCGAGCCAGCGGATGGTCGAGCGGAATCATCGCGGGGTGCACGCGCGCCTCGACGCGACCCACATGTCGCTGCGTATGCGCGATGAGCTTGATTGCGTACCCGAGCTCGCGGGCGTAGCGAAAGTCGACGGGCTCGATGCCTTCGATGCCCTCCCGGTAGATGTCCTGCGGGCGAACCTTGATCTCGTACGCGATCGACGCCAGGATCGCGAGCTTGTACGTCGCGTCGTATCCGCCCACATCGTCGGTGGGGTCCGCCTCCGCGTAGCCCGCCTCCTGCGCTTCCCGGACGGCGTCTGCCATCGGCAGCCCTGCCGTCGCCATGCGCCCGAGCACGTAGTTCGTCGTGCCGTTGAGGACCGCAGACACGCTCTCGATCCGGTTGGCCTGCAGATCTGTGCGGAAGGTGCTGATCAGCGGGATGCCTCCGCCGACGGCAGCCTCGAAATAGACGTCGACGTTTTTCTCCGCCGCCGTTCAGCGGACGAGAGCTGGACATCTAGAGGCCGTATTCTCCCTGCCGTGGCGCTGATCCTGCGCGAAAGCGACGTCCAGGACCTGATCGAGATGGACGACGTGATCGACTCAGTCGAGGCGGCGATGCGCGAGCTGGGCGAGGGTGAGGCGCAAAACGTGCCCCGCCGGCGGGCATTCGCCCCGGGCGGCCTGCTGAACGGGATGTTCGCCTCCTACCCCGGCGGCAAGATCACCGGCTTCAAGGCCTATACGGTCTCGGACGGACGGGTGCGGTTCCTGGTCGCGATCTTCAGGCTGGACGGGGCGCTCGAGGCGCTGATCGAGGCCGACTTCATGGGTGCGTACAGGACAGGCGCTGCCACGGCCGTGGCGGCCAGAGCGCTCGCGGATGCCGGGCCGTCCACGGTCGCCCTGATCGGGACTGGGTGGCAGGCATCGACTCAGGCTCTGGCCCTGTCCAAGGTCCTCGAGATCTCTGAGCTCCGGGTCTTCAGCCGCAGCCCCGAACGACGGGCTGTCTTCGCCGCCGAGCAGGAAGAACAGCTTGGAGTGCACACCGTGGACTCGCCCACCGCCGAGGCCGCCGTGCGGGGCGCGGACATCGTCGTGACCGTTACGACGAGCAACACGCCGGTGTTGGAGGCGGACTGGGTGGAGAAGCACGCCCTGGTGGCGGCGGTCGGTTCGAACTATCGCAACCGGGCCGAGGTGCCCGGCGAGCTCGTCGCGCGCGCGCAGACGGTGGTCGTCGACCAGCTCGAAGCCGCCCAGCTGGAAAGCGGCGACCTGATCCAGGCCCGCGAAGCCGGCAAGTTCGACTGGAGCGAGGCCGTGGAGCTCGGGGCGGTCGTCGCTGGTCGCTGGGAGCGGCCCGAGCGGCCGGGAATCACCCTGTTCGAGTCGCACGGGATGGCGCTCTGGGACCTGGCGGCGGCGTCGGTCGTCGTATCGGCGGCTCGCCGCAGGGGCGGCTACGAGGAGATCGAGTTCCTTACTTAGGGATGTGGCTCTCGATCGGCTGCGGCGCCAGGGCGCCGATCTGCAGCCAGGAGCCGACCAGGAAGGCGGTGACGAGAATGACCACCAGCGCGGCGCTGGCCGTCGTGTAGACAACCCACGGCGAGGGCCCGGCGGCCGCAAGACGGATCATCAGGTCCGACCAGTCCGGGCCGCGCCGTGGCTTCCAGGTTTCGACCTTTGCCCGGATCATCCGGCTTACCTCTGCTTCGGAGGGCGTCTGTATCCCTCCATTAGTGGGTTTATCTTCCACGTAGGGCACCTTCACTTCTCGAACGCGCGGCATCGTCGTGCTGATCGCTCCCCATAGTTTTTCTCATGATCGCCACCGCCTTGGCGATCCTCGAGGCCACGGTCCCGGCCGGCACCCCGAGGACTTCGGCGATCTCCTCGCGCGTCAGTCCCTCGTAGTAATGGAGGACGATGGCGGCGCGGAGCTTTGGGCTCAGGCCGGCCAGCGCCTTCTCGACGACGTCGCGCGCCTCGGCCCGGTCGTAGTCCCGGCGGTCCGGGGCTACATATAGACGCGCGGGTAGGAATCGGGCCAGCTTCTGGCGGCGGAGGTAGGAGATGGACAAGTTGATGCCGATCCGCCGGAGCCAGGCGCCCGGCGGCGCGGTCGGCGTGTAGCGGCTGCGGGCGCGGTAGGCGCGGACGAAGGTCTCTTGAGTCAGGTCCTCGGCCGAGGCCGAGTCGAGCACGACGGCGCGGATCGCCCGGTAGACCGAGGTGTACTCCTGGTCATACAGCTGCTGGAACTGCGTCTTGGGATCGAGCTGCAGGCCCTCGGTCACGGCGGATAGTTTGAGGGCAAGGACCGCCCTGGCGAACAAAGTGCGCTGGGGAAGGTTCACCAATTCCGGAAGGCCCCCGAAATGTGTTCGCGGCGGTTCTAGGCGGCCACGGCCTCGCGGATGATGCGTTCGAGGGCCTGTGAAGCGAAGCGGCGGTGCATTACAACGAGTAGCCGGGGCAAGACCAGGCCAAAGAAAGCCAGCAAAATGATAAGCAGCGGCCAGCCCCACCCGCCGTACCTGGCGACCTCATCGCGGGCCCCTGGCAAGAGCAGCACCACGAGGAGGACGGCGCCCACGACAGCAAGTCCCTGGATCGCGGCATATGTGGCCCACCGCCTGAATGAGCCCTGGTAGGCGACGCGGTTTCCATCGGCTCGCCGGAGCTCGACGTCGTTCAGGCCGACGCTGAGCGCAGTCCAGAAATCATCCGCCGAGAAGGAAACCGCATCGGACGATTTCGACCGGACCACGTAGTTGGCACGCCGGCGGCTGCCGGGCGTGAACAGCCCGGTCTCGATCCGGCGGGCCATTCGCGAGGCCCAGTCGGTCGGGAGCGGATCGAACTCAATCGATCCTTCGTACGCGGAGGCAAACAATCCCAACGCAAGGCGAGCATATAACCCGGGGATCGTTTTGGCCGATGAAGAAGGCCGATGGTGGGCGACCCGGGACTCGAACCCGGATGGGTTACCCCACACGCCCCTCAAACGTGCGCGTCTACCAGTTCCGCCAGCCGCCCGGCTTAGCCGGTTGATTCTACCGGCCGGTTGTTGGCTTCGCCATCTCGAGCAGTGTGGTCACGGTGGCCCAGTTGCGTGACGTCGCATCGATGCCCGCCACCTTGCTGCCAAGCCTCTCCCAGAGCGGTGACCGACCGACGCCGGCGGGATGCCAGGAGAAGACCTCGCGCCCGATTACGGTGAACTTCTCCTCCGCGTCGGCGGCTGCGCGAATCCGCTCGACCAGCTCGGCCGGGACTTTCCTGGACATGAAGGTGACGAGGTAGTGCTTCGGGTCCGACGCATCTCTGGACAGCGGGTTCCGACGCACGATCTCCGACAGCTCATTGTGAGATCGCACGAGCACGGCGATGTCGAGGCCGAACCGCTTGTTGATCAGCGCCCGGACGTCCCTCGAGATGCGCTCCTGTGAAGCTCGGCTTGTCAGGACGACATTGCCGCTCTGCACATAGGAGCTCACGTCCCGAAATCCCTCTGCTTCGAGCGCGGACCGAAGCCCGGGCATCGATACGCGGTTGCGCTTGGCGAGGTTGACCCCTCGAAGCAGGACGACGTATCGAGGCATGCAGTTGAGAGTTTGAGGCCAATTTCGAGACGGCTTTGAGATCGACTGCGAGACGGCGCCTGCGCGAAGGGTGGCGGGCATGAGCACAGCGGCAGCCGAGCCGCCCACGACGGTTTTCTTCAGCCGGATCCGGGGAGTGCGCTGATATCGGCTGGACACTTGCCTACCTCGAGCTCGGCCTGCGCCCTCGCCTGAACAGTTGCCGTACGGGGGATGAATTCGCGTTACGGGCTGCTTAACTTCCCTCGCCGTATGAGCGCGTGGGTGGAATGGGACAAGCGGTGGCGAGTCTTCGCCGTCGCGGCCGTGGTTGTCGGAGTGACGTCTGTCGCCTATGCGGTCCTGCTTCGCACCGTCTTCCTCGGGGACCATGCAACGACCGTCGTCGACGACATCGGCGAGGCCGTGGCCGCGGCGGTGGCGTCTGCTGCATGCGCTTGGGCTGCCACCAGGGCCGCCACCACGGCCGGCCGACGAGAGCGTCTCGGCTGGGTGCTGATGAGCGTCTCGACTGGGCTCTGGTCAGCAGGCGAGGTCGTGTGGTCGATCTACGAAGTCGGGCTGGGGCAGCAGGTGCCGTCCCCGTCGCTCGCGGATGTCGGATTCCTGTCAGCCGTGCCGTTTGCCGTCGCCGGCATCCTGGCGTTCTGGAGCGACGCGCGCGGCACGTCGTCGCGCTGGCGCGTGTGGTTCGACGGCGTCATCGTTGCTCTTGCCCTGACCTCGACGGCCTGGGGCTTCGGGTTGCGAATGGTCTATCAATCCAACGAGACCGGGATCACCAAGGCGCTCAACCTGGCGTACCCGGTCGGCGACATCCTCATCGGCACTGTCCTGATCCTGGCGATCCGGCGCGCCACGCATCAGCAGGCGGGCCGGATGGCCCTCCTCCTCGCCGGGGTCGCTGCGTACTCGATTGCGGACAGCGCCTTCGCCTACCTCTCGGCTGCGGGCACGTACGGATACGTTGGCAGCGCGCTGAACACCGGATGGTTTGCGGGGTTCTTGATGATCGCGCTGGCGGCGATCTATCCCGCGGCGGCGCCGAAGGTTGCGACCAGGCCGGCGCCTCTCGATCTCTGGCAGCTCGCGCTGCCGTGGATGACGCTTCTCCTCGCCTCGGCCGGCGACGTGTATTCGGCGCTGTCCGGCCACGAGCTGGATCTCCTCATGTCCTCGCTGACCGCGATCCTCGCGGTGCTGCTGACCGTGAACATGATCATCGAACGCAAGGAATTCCTCGAGATGTTGACGGAGATCCAGTCGTCCCATGACACGCTCAACCGAGAGTTCAGGAAGGCGCTGGTCGACGTCCGGCGCTTCAGCAACATGATCCGTGAAGCCGAACGGCTCGACGCCGATGAGGCACGGCGCATCGCCGCGGACATCCATCGAGTCACCGAACGGCTCGACGGGATGGTCGAGAAAATCCTGGACACGGAGATCGAGGGCGCGAACATCGAACTGGCCGCCGAGGTCCCGCTCTCGACTGGCGCCGTTGCCGCGGCCGCCCGCACGCATTGAGCTAGATCTGGTACCCGCTGCAAGACTCGAACTCGCAACCTCCTGATCCGAAGTCAGGCGCTCTATCCATTGAGCTAAGCGGGCGTCTATTCATGGTATGGAAGCCAATCGTTACCCGCGATACACGCTTTTGGCGCCAGAGGTGTGTATCGAGAGCCGGCGAAAGGCGCGTTTGGCGCCAAACGAGCCGATTCCCGCGCTCTCTCAGCCTACCGCGTACCGCTGGTGGTTCAATCCCCAGGCCGCGTAGCGCATCAAACCCATCGCTCGATACCGCCGCCGGCCGGCCATCGTGGTGCCGGCCTCGATCGCCGCGCGCAGAGCCGCGGGCGTCCTGCCAGGAAATTCGGTGAACGCCCGTCCCACGGCATCGAGGATGTGCGCGTCCGAGCCGCCCAGCTCGGCCCGGCCGAGACCCATGTTCAGACGCCGTGCCAGTTGATTGAACACATAGAAGCCTGGCGTCGCGTTCTCGACCTCGATCGCGTCAAAGTCGAGCTCCGCGGCCAGCCATCCGACGCCGTGCGCCACGCCACCCCGCGCGCGCCGCTGCGTGCGCCAGAAGGGATGCACTGCGACAGCCAGACCGTCCTGTTCATGGATGGCATGGACTGTTGCGGCCGCCGACATGCCCGGTCGGATGCGGCGCTCCAGGAACAGCCCGACGATGTGGCCGTCGCGACTCGAAACCTCCTCACCGATGACCACATGCACCCTCGATGACGCTGCCGCATGGCCCGCTGCGCGAAGCGCACCTTCAATCGTGTCGTGGTCGGTGACAGCGATCACGTGAAGGCCGGTGGCGCGGGCGTGGTCCACCAGCTCACGGGGTGACGGCCATCCGTCGGAGGCCGTTGTGTGCATATGCAGGTCGGCCCTGCCCCACAGACTCACGGGTGTGCATCCTACCCCTGCCGGGCTTACCATCGACCTTTCAGAACCTGCCTCTGGGGAAGGAAAACGTGGAGGTGGCGGCTGTGGAAGGCTTGATGCAGGACTACGAGCTCAGTCTCCAGCACGTCCTGTGGCGCATAGAGCGACTGCACCAGAAGAAAGAGGTGGTCACGAAGCGCGATGAAGACATTCATCGCACCACCTACGGCGAGATGGTGCCGCGCATCAATCGCCTCGCCGGTGCGCTGAAGAGGATCGGAGTGAAGCCGGGCGATCGCGTCGCGACGCTCGCCTGGAACACCAACCGGCACCTGGAGCTCTACTACGCGGTGCCGTGCATGGGCGCCGTCCTGCACACGCTCAACCTTCGGCTTTTCCCGCAGCATCTCGAATTCATAGTCAATGACGCTGAAGACAAGGTTTTATTTGTCGATCAGTCGCTCTTGCCGCTGCTCAAGCCCCTTGCCGGCAAGATCCCGAGCATCGAGACCGTGGTGCTCATGGCCGACGCCGCCCCGGCAGCGAAGGACGACGGCGTGGCGGACATGCTCGATTACGAAACGCTTCTCGCCGCCGAAAGCGACAGCTATCCGTGGCCCAAGCTCTCGGAGCGCATGGCCGCGGCCATGTGCTACACCTCCGGCACCACCGGCAACCCAAAAGGGGTCGTCTACTCCCACCGTTCCCAGTTCATCCACACGATGGGCGTCCTCCAGGGCGACAACCTCGGCCTGACCGAGCGCGAAACGCTCCTGCCGGTCGTACCGATGTTCCACGCCAACAGCTGGGGCCTGCCCTACGCGACCGGCATGGCGGGGGCCAAGATCGTCTTCGCGGGACGTTTCTCGGCAGATCCAAAGGCGCTGGTGGAGCTGGCGGAGCAGGAGGAGGTCACCTACCTCGCCGGAGTGCCCACGGTCTGGATCGCGCTGGCCGCATACCTGAAGGAGACCGGCAAGCGCCTGCCTAAAGTGCACACCGTCGTTTGCGGCGGTTCGGCCGTGCCGCAGGCGCTCATGGAGACCATGGACTCGCTGGGGCTGCGCATCCTGCACGCGTGGGGCATGACCGAAACGTCTCCGCTCGGCAGCGTGGCCCGCGTGCACGCCGACGCCACGCCCGAAGAGGAGCTCAAGCTCCGCCTGACCCAGGGCCGCGTCGCGCCCGGCGTTGAGATTCGCATCACCGACCCCGCGAGCGGCGAGGAGCTGCCGTGGGATGGCGTGGCGTTTGGCGAGATCCAGGTGCGCGGACCGTGGATCGCCCGCGGCTACCACAACGGCTATGACCCCGACAAGCTCACAGAGGACGGCTGGTTCCGCACCGGCGACGTGGCCAAGATCTCGCCCGACGGCTACATCCAGATCGTCGACCGGACCAAGGACGTCATCAAGTCAGGGGGCGAGTGGATCTCGTCCGTCGAGCTGGAGAACGCCGTCATGGCGCACCCGAAGATCCTCGAGGCAGCGGTCATCGGCCTTCCCCACTCCAAGTGGGACGAGCGCCCCGTCGTCTACGCCGTGGCGCGCCCCGAATTCAAGGGCCAGGTCACCGAGGACGAGCTGAAGGACTTCCTCAAGGACAAGGTCGCGAAATGGTGGATGCCCGACGAGGTCCGTTTCATCGACGAGGTGCCGAAGACGTCGGTCGGCAAGTTCGACAAGAAGGTGCTGCGCGCCAACGCGACACCGATCCAGGAAGGGGCACAGCAGGCAGCGCGGAAGTGAGCGCCCGCGCCGCCGTCCGCGAGCACCGGATCGGGCGCGACAAGTTCCACTACAAGTGGGACAACTCGCTGCCACCTGCCGCTGAGATCGACTCCGGGGACGTGGTCCATTTCGACACCGAAGAGGTCACCGCCGGCCAGCTCAAGAAGGGCGACCCGGCCTCGAAGCTCGGCGAGCTGGATTTCGACCGCCTCTACCCGCTCGGCGGGCCCGTGTACGTCCGAGGAGCGGAGCCCGGCGATGCGCTCGAGGTCGAGATCCTCGAGCTGAGGCCAGGCTCGTGGGGCTGGAGCGCGATCCTTCCCGGCCTCGGTCTGCTGTCGCCGGATTTCACCGAGCCGTACGTGCGCTACTTCGACCTGGGCAACCGCACAACTGCCGAGCTGCGCCATGACATCAACATCCCCATCGCACCTTTCTGCGGGACGATGGGTGTGGCCACTGACGAGGCTGGGCCGATCGACGTGCTGCCGCCGACCAAGGGCGCGGGCAACATCGACACGCGCCACCTGACCGCCGGGACCAGGCTCTACCTGCCGGTTTTCGTGCCCGGCGCGCTGTTCTCCGCCGGTGACTGTCATGCGGCGCAGGGAGACGGCGAAGTCTGCGTTACGGGGATCGAATGCCCCATGACCTTTTCACTCCGCTTTGGAGTGGTCAAGGGCGCCTCGCCACGGCCCTGGAGCTACCACTTCCAGACGCCGGCGGCGCCCCTCCAGCCACGCAGCGACGTCGCCGGCTACCACTCGGTCTGCGCGCTGGGTCCGGACCTGATGGAGAACGCCCGCAACTCTGTGCGCTACACGATCGACTGGCTCGTCGCGGACCACGGCCTGAGCCGGGAGGACGCCTACATCCTCTGCAGCCTGGCCGGGGATCTGCGGATCAGCCAGATCGTCGACCAGCCGAACTGGGGGGTCTCCTTCTACCTTCCCCTGAGCGTCTTCTCCTAGGCCTGCTATCGGGGAGGTATCCCCGGCGCTCTCGGGCATACTGCTAACCCCGCAAAGGTGAGCACGACACAGCTGGGGAAGTATCCGATCGAGGCCGAGCTCGGCCGGGGCGCGATGGGGGTGGTCTACCGCTCAACCCACCCGCGGCTCGAGATCCCTGTCGCGATCAAGGTCCTGTCCGACCAGTACTCCAGCGACCCGAGCTTCCGCCAGCGCTTCCACCGCGAGGCGGCCACCGTCGCGGCCCTCAACCACCCGGGTATCGTCCGGGTCTACGACTTCGATGAGGACGGCCCCGTCCTTTTCATCGTCATGGAGTGGGTCGACGGCCGGTCGATGCGGTCGTGGCTCGATGAATACGGGCGGTTCAGCGTCGACGTCTCGGTCGACCTCATCCAGCAGCTGCTCTCGGCGGTGGGCGTCGCGCACGACTTCCAGGTAGTGCACCGCGACCTGAAGCCGGACAACATTCTGATCTCGAACCGCGGCAAGACCAAGATCCTCGACTTCGGCATCTCCAAGCTGATCGACGACAAGCACCGGCTGACGGCGACGGGGAGCATGGTCGGAACGCCGGCGTACATGGCGCCCGAGCAGGTGAAGGGCGACCCGGTCGACGCGACCGCGGACATCTACTCGCTCGGCATGATCCTTTACGAGCTGCTGCACGGTGAGCCGCCCTTCATGGGCCAGCTGCCGGCGGTGCTGCACTCTCAGGTCTTCGACCGGCCGCGCGCCTCGACCGCGATCCCCTCGCCGATCATGGAGATCATCTGGAAGGCGACTGCCAAGGACTGCGGCCAGCGCTTCCAGACCTGCGAGGAATTCGCGGGCGCCTTCCACTACATGCCCAAGGCGGCTGTCGCGCATCCGCCCGTCGAGGCGATCGCCGACCAGGACGTCGAAGAAGAGGTCGACGAGACAGCGCAGCCTCTGCCCGCACGCACCGACGGCCAGAAGCCCGCCGGCGTGTGCACGTACGCCGACTGCAACGAGCGACGCGGCTGGGCGTGCGCCTACACCGACACCACGGGACGGAAGTGCAACACGTGGTGGTGCCGCCGGCACATCCAGTTCATCGAGCGCACGCCCTTCTGTCCGCGCCACGCGAGCGTCATCCGCGCCCTGGCCCCGACCGCGAACACCATCTTCGAAATCAAGAACCGGCCCGCGGTCGACGACCGCGCGCTGCCGCTGGCCGCGCTGGTCGCAGAAGACGTCGACAAGGACGTGACCGAGCTCGTGCGCAGGCGCTACCAGAGCCGCAAGGACGTGACCATCGCGCGCGACCGAACCGTGCGCCAGACGTGGTCGGGGCGCAATGACGTGGCGTGGGAACGGAGCTGGGCGGCGTTGAAAAGCCAGGGCTACCTGATCCGGATCGCCGTGCGCGTGGCGGCCGACGAGCCGGACATGGTGCAGCTGCTGATCGGCAACACCGTCATCTTCAAGGAAGTTCCCGACTGGATCGCGCGCCGCCGCGAGGGCGAGCCGCCCGACCACGCGGACCGCGCGCGATTCGGAAAGAAGCTGTTCGCCGCGATCCTCGAGCACGTCGATGCGCCGCGGCCGGTACCGTCCACTGTCCCGTCGACCGCGCACCAGATCGAGCCTCCCCCGCCACCCGAGATCAACCGGACCCTGATCGAGGGCATGGTGCTGCGGATGGCGGGGGCGGCGACGCGGATCACAGGCTACGAAGTGGCGGAGGCGCTTGCGCTGCCATTCGCTGCCATCGAGCCCATCCTCAAAAACTTGACCAGCACCAATTTCCTGGATGCCCTGGGCCTCGCCCAGGAGCAGGGTCCGTGGCTGGGCCGGCCGCTGCCGGAGCGAATGGCCTACGCGATCACCAAGCAAGGCCGCGCGCGCAGCGATCAGATCGCGGACGCCACGACGCGTTATACCGGACCGGCTCCCGTCTCGATGGCGGAGTACAAGGCCGTGCTTGCCGAGGCGGCCAAGCCCGGGACGCTCGACCTGGTCAAGGTGGGCCTCGCTCTCTCCGGCATCGAGCTCGCGCCCGGGGTCATGGAGGCGGTGCGAGCGGCGGTCAACTCACGCTCGTCCATATTCATCTATGGCGCACCGGGCAACGGCAAGACCACGCTGGCGCGGCGCATTCCGAGCCTGCTCGGCGGACCGATCGTGCTCCCGGTCGCGCTCGACGTTGGCGGCGGCGAGGTGATGACGATCTTCGACGGCGCAATCCATCGCATGGAGCCAAACCAGCCGGCTGATCGCCGATGGCGGCGTGTGTCGCGTCCCCTGGTCCAGGTGGGCGGCGAGTTTCAGCTCGAGATGTTCGACCCGACCTGGGAGGAAGGCAGTCGTACCTACGGCGCGCCGCTGCAGGCGAAGGCGAATGGCGGCGTGCTGCTGATCGACGACCTCGGCCGGCAGCGGGTGTCCCCGAAGCAGATCCTGGACCGCCTGCTGGTGCCGCTCGAGCAGGACACGGACTTCCTGAACCTCACCGCGAGCGGGCGCAAGGTCGAGCTGCCGTTCCAGGCTCAGCTCGCACTGTCGACCAACCTCAAACCAGCCGAGCTGCTCGACGAGGCGTACCTGCGACGGCTCGCCTACAAGGTGCTGATGCCGGACCCGACGTGGGAGATGTGGTGCCGGATCTTCGAGCGCGAACGCGAGCGGCTGACCATTCCGTCCGCCCCCGAGGCGCTGGGAATGATCCAGACCCTGTACGGTGGGCGACCGTTGCGCGGCAACCATCCCCGCGACCTGCTGGAGCGCCTGGTCGACGTGTCGTCAGCGCGGGGAGTGCGACCTCAGCTCACGCCTGAGCTCCTCGAGGCGGCCTGGAACACGTTGTTCGTGGCGTCCTAGCGGCGAGTTTTCCGGCGACCGATAGGCGCGTTTGGCGCCAAAAGCGCCAATCAAGATGCTCTGTTAGACCCGTTTGACGCCAAACCAGCCAAATGGGCCCGATTGGGCCGTGGGTATACTCACTTTTCGCCTCGCGAGCGGCGGTGGCGGAATGGCAGACGCGCTAGTTTCAGGAGCTAGTGACCGCAAGGTCGTGGAGGTTCAACTCCTCTCCGCCGCACCAGCCCACTAGCCTTAGCGCAGCGTGGATCGACAGACGCGGATGGAGCGCCTCGCCGAGCTGACCGTTTCAGTCGGCGCCAACGTCCAACCCGGCCAGCTCGTGGTCATCTTCGGCCTTTTGGAGAACGCCCCCTGATGCGGGAGATCGCGCGCGCCGCGTATCGGGCCGGCGCTCGGATCGTCGAACCGACCTACGTCGACAGACATTTCACCCGAGCGCTCATCGAGCTCGGCCCGGACGAGTCGCTGGATTACACGCCTCCGTGGGCCTTGAACATGCTCAGCAGTCTCGAGGCAGAAAAAGGCGCATTCATACAGGTGAGCGGCGATCCGGAACCGGAGCTGCTTGCCGACCTTCCAGGGGATCATGTTGGCCGCGCGCTACCGCGCGAGCTGCAAGCTCAGTGGACCCGCATGGTCAGCGAACGAGTGGTGACGTGGACGATAGTCCCTGCACCGACCCAGGCCGGGCGCTCCAGGTCTTTGGCGAACCAGACGTGGAAGCGCTGTGGGACGCGATCGAGAAGGCGGTCCGGCTCGACCGTCCGGATCCTGTCACGGCGTGGCGGGATCACATCGAGAGGTTGGCGGCGATCGCCGGCGCGCTCAACGAAAGGCGCTTCGACTCTCTCCGCTATCGCGGACCGGGCACCGACTTCACGGTCGGACTGCTGGACAGCTCGCGATGGGACGGTGCGGACACTGAAACGATTTTCGGACTCAGCCATGTGCCCAACATTCCGACGGAGGAGGTCTTCACGTCACCCGACTGCCGCCGCGCGGAAGGACGTCTGCGCTCGACGCGGCCACTTCACATTCTCGGCACGGTTGTGCGCGACCTCGAATTCGCGTTTCACGAGGGCCGCATCGTCGACGTCAAGGCGAGCAGTGGTGCTGACGTCGTGCGCGGACAGCTTGCACTGGATGAGAACGCCAGCCGGCTGGGCGAAGTGTCGCTGGTAGACGGATCCTCGGAGGTGGGCAAGCTCGGCCTGATCTTCTACAACACGCTCTTCGATGAGAACGCCACCAGTCACATCGCATACGGTGCGGGCTTCGATTTCTGCGTGCCCGATGAGAACGACCGCGCCGAAGGCCTGAACAGGTCAGCTGTGCACACCGACTTCATGATCGGCGGACCGGAGGTCGAGGTCGACGGCAAGGAGCGGACCGGCGCCTGGGTGCCGGTCCTGCGCAACAACGAGTTCCAGATCGCCTAGTGGCTAACGGCTGAGGACTCGCTCGAGCTGCTCTTTGTTCATGCGCGAGCGCCCCTTGATGCCACGTGCCTTGGCCTCGTTGCGCAGCTGGTCGTATGTCCTACCGCCGGAGCCGCGATGCGACCTGAGCCCCCCACGGCGGCCGGACGAGATGTCCTGGACGGAGGTCCGGCTTGATTCTTCGGCCTCTCCCTGGCGGGCGCGTTCTTTGTTCACCGTGCGGGCGGCTATCTCTTCGGCCGTGTCCTCGCCGGCGCCTCGCTCGAGCAAGCCTTCCTTTATGTGCTCATACTGGCGCTCGCGCTTGTCGCTCCACGCGCGTTGTGGCATTTGATGCAACCTCCTTGGTGTCCTTTCTTGACAACGCGCCGGCAAATCCATTCGACTGAGCGCGTTTGAGCGCTGTCACCTACGACCAGCTGCGGGTGCTGTACCGGACCCTGCTCGTCTTGGCCACGGTCGGCGTGGTCATCCTTGCCATCGGCCTGGTCGAGTTCGCCTACTTCGAGCCGCTCGGACAGAGCTCCGGTACCCGGGCCTATATCGCGGGCGTTTACGCGTTCAACCCGGCGACCAAACAAACAGTTGGGCCCGACCGGTCGGAATTTTCGCGAACAGACGTGTTTGCGGCGGTGGTCGACTGGTCGTCGCTTCCTTCGGACCTGATCGTCGACGCGCGCTGGTATGACTCCTTCGGCTCGGTCGAAGGCCATGTGGGGCCGGGACGACCGGCGGACCTGGCCCAACAATCCATCGTGCCCGTGGAAGTGCCCGAGGGCCATCGCTTCGTGCTGCCCGGCCGCTATACGTTCGTGGTCGAGCGCCTGAAGGACGATGTCCCGGTCGAGGTTTTGGGCCGGCGGTTTGTGGTGGTCGATCGCTCGTGATCACGACCACCACGCCACCCGCAGCCGACCCGCGATCGACTCTTCGCCCGGGGCGTTATCGCATCGCGCTCGCCCTCGCCGCACTGGTCGTCGTGTTGCTGGTCGCGAGCTCGATCCTCAACTACCTGTACCTGGACTCGATTCCAGGGCGTGCCTCGCTTTACGGGTTGCTCGCCGTCGCTCTGATCGCCTTCGGCACCTTCATCCTCGTCCGCGCCTTCGATCGCGACCGCGCCAGCCGGCGCAAGCACCTGATCCGCGCGTCGGTGTTGATAGGCCTCGGCGCGCTGCTGTGGCTGCTCGTGATCGACGTCTTCCTGTTCACGCAGTCCGCGGGTCCGGCCGTGGCGGCGATCTGCGCGCTGTGGTGTTTGCCGACGACCGCATTCGGACTGTTTGTGGTTCGCCGCATGGACCGCAACCACAAGGAGCCCTGGCGGCTCGTCCTGGTGGCGGCGGCGTGGGGCGCGATCGTGGCGACGAGCCTGGTCATCTGGGGCGAGACGATCTGGGAGTCATCGGCGCAGCATGCCCTCGTGCCGGGACCGGGGCTCGACACGTCGCTTGCCTTCATGGCGGGAATCCTCGAGGAGCTGGCCAAGGGCCTGGCCGTGCTGCTCCTCTTCCTTGTAATGCGCAACGAGTTCGACGACGTGGTAGATGGGATCGTTTACGGCGCCGCCGTCGGTCTCGGTTTCAACTTCCTCGAGTCGATCAGCTACATGACCAACCTCTACTCGATCTTCTCGGTCGAGGGCTACGGTTGGATCGCAGCGGGGATCCAGTGGTACGGCCGGCAGGTGCTGGGACTGTTCTTCGGCCACGCGACGTACACCGCATTCATCGGCGCGGGGGTCGGCATCGCGCGCCAGCTGAAGAGTAGAAGGCAGAAGACGCTGGCGATCGTGGCCGGATTCATCATCGCCATCGCCGGTCACTTCTCCTGGGACGCGTGGGCGACGATCTTTCCGATCCAGAGCACCGTGTTCGGTCTGGTCGAGATTCACCTGCGGACGCTGATCATGACCGGGCCGTTCACGGCAGCGCTCCTGGCGTTGCTGCTGTTCGGGATTCGATACGAGGGCCAGAACCTGCTCGATCAGATGCGCAAGGAGGCGGCTACCGGGTATGGCGCGATCCTCCCTGAGGAGGTGCCCATCCTTGCCAGCCCGTGGCAGCGATTGCGGCAGCGCATGCAGGCGCTGAGTCGCCAGGGCCTGCGCGGTTATCTGAAGGTGTCACGGCTGCAGACCGCGCAGCTCGATCTAGCGATGGAGCGATGGCACCGCGAGCGAAAGGAGATCGACGATCCGCTCGAGGCCGAGCAGCAGCTGCGGAATCGCGTCATGCATATCCGACACTGGGTCGCGGCTTAACGGGCAGGGTTCCCTCCCCAATTTTTTTCTGATTCACTCGGGCGCAGGTGCGCGGGTTGGGGGTGGGATCCGGCGGGAGGAGGGTGGGCCCGCGGAGCGGGCCGCCTATGCCGGCAGGCGGCCGCCGAGGAGTCGGGCCAGGCCGAGCGTCAGGAGGGCGGCCGCTGAGCCCCACGTGATCGCCGACACGATCGGGTCACTGAAGTCTGTCCCGCTCAGCACGCTGTGCAGAAAGATCAGCCCAAACGCCACATAGGCCAGCCGGTGGATCCACAACCACACGTCCTTGCGTATGCGCCGCTTGAGGTACGAGGCTACCGTGACCACTAGCAGCACATCGACGGAAAGCGCGCCCAGGCCGATCGCCAACGAGCCGTAACTCGAGTGGAAAGGAATGACGATGTCGAGCAGGCCGATCCGCGCCGTCTGGTCGAGAAGAAGCGAGACCAGGTGAAGCAGCGCGAGCGGGATCCACAACACGACGGTGTACTCGTGCACCGACCGCACCATCCGGTTGCTCCCCATCCAGTCGAACACCGCGGTGCGCAGGGCGATCCCGGTGACCAGCGCGATCGCGAGCGCGGCGTACGAGCTGAGTCCCACCACGCGCGCCAGCACCCAGAAGAACTGATCAGCCGTCATGCAGCGCCGCCCAACCACCAGGCCATCGCGTGCGCGGCGCAGTACGCCGGTGCGAATTCCGGCCCCAGCAACAGCGCTGTCTTGGCGACGACCTCTGCCTCGAACCCGCTCGACGCAACCACGGAGACCTCCTCCAGGGCACTCCGCGCAGGCAGCCCGCTCCGCGGGTCGATGAGGTGATGCAAGTCGCCCCAGCGGCGGCGTCGAGTGCTGCTCGTCGCGGCGCCGTGGTCACGCAAGAGCAAGGTCCGGTCTCCGACGCCGACCGGCCAGCCTTCGCCACGCGGGCCTGGCCCGACCGCACGGAGGTCGCCGCCGATGTTGGCGACAGCGTTTGGGCCGAGCGACTCGCAGAGTCGATCCGCCATCCAGCCCTTGGCGATGCCCCCGAGGTCGATCCCCGCGCCACTCTCCAGTCGCGCTCGGCCGGCATGGACCTCGAGCACGTCGCCCAACCTGGGCAGCGACTCCACCGCGTGCAGCGTGGCCACACCCGGACCCCGGACCAGCGGACGTGAATAACCGATGGCCAGCATCGACGGCAGCACCGCGACGTTGACGAGGCCGGCGCTCATCTCGTAGGCGCGCAAGCCCTCGCGCAGCAGCTCCTCCATCTCGCCGCTGATGTCGACCCACTCACCCGTCCGTGCATTCAGCCGCGACAGCTCGCTGTCGGACGCAAAGCGGGTGAGCCGGTCGCCCAATCGCAGGACCCAGGACTCCGCCGCCAGCAAGCTGGCGCGCGGCCGACCGACGGCGAACAGGCTGCAGCTGGTGCCGAGGGCCTCGAAGTGATGCGATTCGAGGACGGCTTCAGGAGGCATAGGTCGAAGTCATCGGCTCGACGTCGCTCTCGTGTACCGACGGGCCCACCGTGAACTGGCCCCCGAGCGCGCTCGCCGTCGATCCATTGCCCGCAAGCACCGGCGGCTGGAGCGGCGCCGCGGGGTTCTTCAGATGCGCCGTCACGTACAGGGCCGAGGCCACGGTCGCGGCCAAGGTCAGGACGGTCGCCGCCGCCTTCAGCAGCAAGACGCGCACGCTCAGACGGCGACCGGAGCCTTCAAGAACGAAACCCGGTCGAACGACGAGCCGAGGATCTTGGCCGAGTCCGCGCCGAGATGACCGGACAGGATCTCCTGGTACACCGACCGGAAGTCGACCGAGTACTTGAGGTTTCCGGTGTTGTCGAGGCTCGTAAGGCTCGGCTCTTCTCCGTACAGACCGCCTTGCACCGGATCGCCGATCAACAGAAGCGGCGCCGCCGCTCCGTGGTCGGTGCCTCCGCTCGCGTTCTCCCTCGGCCTGCGCCCGAACTCCGACCAGGTCGCGATGAGCACTCTGTCCGCCATGTTGTGAGCGGCCAGGTCCTGGTAGAAAGCCGAAACCGCGGAATCCAGGTATCCCATCAGGTCGTCATGGCGGTTGAGCTCGGTGTAGTGAGTGTCGAAACCGCCGAGCGTGACGTGGAGCAGCTTCACCCCCGTCCCGGTCACGATCATCTCGGCCGCGAGCTGCAGCGCAGCGGCCAGCTGGTTCTTCGACGAGTACACGAGCCTGACCTTGTCGCTGTAGTCCGCCATCGGCTGATAGCTCGAGGCCGAGGTGCGCAATGTCGCCATCGTCTCGGCTGCGGTCGCGATCGCGGTGTCGAACAGGGCGCCGTAGATTCCGGGCGTAGCTTTGTAGAGCGCGCCGACCGCGGCCTCGACTTCGCTCCCGCCGGTGAACCCGAACTTCTTCTGGTCCTGGATCACCGTCAGCGTCGCCTGCAGGTCACGCAGCGCGCCCGGCGCATCGGTGGCTCCGCACGCGCAGCCGGTCAATGGGTGGCCCTTGGAGTCGTAGTTCTCGGCCAGGGTTCGACCGAGCCAGCCGTCCACCTGGCGCCGCGTCGGATCGCCCGTCTCCCAGATCCGGATCGACTCGAAGTGCGAGAACGTCGGCTTCGGATACCCAACCCCCTGCACGATCGCGACTTTTCCCTTGTCCCACAGCCCCTTGATTCCGCCGAGGTTGTGATTCAGCCCGTACTGCGAGTTGAGCGGGAGCGCCTGCGAAACCATCGGCCCGGCCAGCTTGGGCCGCAAGTCATGCAGCGCAGGATCTGCGAGCGGGACGATCGTGCGCAGGCCGTCGTTGCCGCCTGCGAGCTGGATCATCACCAGGATGTTCTCGTTGGTCATGCCTTCTTTCTTCGCCGCGTAGACCGCGCGCGCGAATGCGTCCGGCACAGCCGCATAGCCGGCTGCAAGACCAGAAGCACCGGCGCCGAAGACCAGGCCGGCTTTGAGAAAGTCGCGGCGCTTGAGCTGGTTGATGCCGACTTCTCTCTTCATCTTGCGTGCACCTACTTGAGCTGAAATTCCGGCGAGGCGAGGACGACGAACCAGCGCGCGCGATCGTCCGCGGTCTGGTTGAGAAGGGTCGAAGTCTGCGGGCTGAGCACTCCGTCGAGATGCCGGTGAACCGCCTCCGACACCGACGGCAGCGAACCCCTGACCTGGCCGAGCGCGGCCGTGGCGAAGTTGACCCGCTCGACCACCGTGTTGGACGAGATCCAGGCCTCATTGCTCGGCCACCCGTTCACATCCGGAGGGTCGAACAAGCTCTGGCCCATCCCTGATCCTGAGCCGGTGATCAGTTTTGTGAGTGACGTCAGGCCCAGTGCCTGCGCGCTGTGCACCATAAACTCGGTCGGGGTCTTGACCAGGCTGCGGTAGCTCTTCTCGGAGACGAATTCCGGGCTGGTGAAGATCGCGCGCATCAGAGTCTTCATGTCGTACTTGCTGCGGCGGAAAGTGTCGCCCAACCCCTTGATGTAGCCGGCGCTCGGGCGCGCGGTCACAAAGTGCTGGACGAGCTTGTTGGCGATGAAAGGCGCTGTGGCGGGCTGGGCGAGAATTCGATCGAGCACACCCTGGGTGTCGAGTGGACCTGTCTTGCCCAGGAACGTGACGCTTCCCGTGTATGCGCGCCGCTGGTTGAAGACGCCTTCTTTCTGGCTCGAGTAGACAGGCAGCCGGCGCGTCACGTTGTTCTTCTTGTCGACGGTCACGGTCGCGATGGAATCGGGCTGGGGTGGCTGCCAGCCTGCGAGGGCCTTCGCGCCTTCACGCACATCGTCCTCGGTGTAGTTACCGGCGCCCATGGTGAAGAGCTCCATCAGCTCGCGCGAGTAGTTCTCGTTGGGGTTCTGTCCGGTCGAGGTCGCGAGGTCGAGATAGCGAAGCATCGCGGGATCCGCGGTCACCTTCATGAGCATGGACCGCAGGTCGGTCAGCGCCATCCGGCGCCAGGTGAGGTTCTGCCAGTACATGAACGTGTCGTCGGCGGTCTTGCGGTAATCGCTCGTGAAATGGCCGTGCCAGAAAAGCGTCATCCGCTCCGCGAACGGCGTCGGCGTGGTGAGCATGTGGTCGATCCACCACTGCTGGAGCTGCTGGACTGGAAACCGACCGCCGGGCGTGCTTGCGATTGCCAGCGCGGGCGGTAGGGCGGGCGGCGTCTCGATGAGTCGATCGACCGTCTTGTTGAATCCGTCGGAGAGGGCCGCCTCGAGGTGAGACGGCGTGTAGCCAAAGCTTGTGCGCCGCAGCAGCTGCATCACGCGGGCGGATTCGGCCTGCAGCGGCGAGATCCAGTCGGTGGTCGCGCCGGTCTTCAGCGCCGCAATCTGCTCCATCGAGCCGCCGAGGAGACGAACGACCCCGACGCCAACGCCAGTTGCAACCGCGGCGGCGAGCGCCTGGCGGCGGGTGATGCCGCGAGTGCGAGCGGGAGTCGAGACGACGTCGTTGGTGCTGGATGCGACGCCCATGGACTCATTCAACCCCTGGGCGAGGCGGCTGGCATTAGACGGATGTGAAGAATTCGTAAGCGCCCGCGGCGGCTAGCAGGCGGTCTGGACTCCTTTGAGGCAGGCGTAGGAATCCGCAGCGAGATGGGCCACGAAGGCGCCACCGATGACCAGCGCGGCAACCACGACGATCAGCTGGAGCGGCGCGAACTCGAGGGCCAGTAGACCGTCGAGGCTCCCAGCGTCGCGATGCAGTCCAACCCTGGTGATGCGCCACAGGTTCATCGCGATTGCGACGGGGATGCCGATGAAAAGGCTGATCGTCGCGGCGAGGATGGCGGCGGGCGAGCTGGTGAGCCAGTCATAGGGCCCGCTTGCTCCGATGCCTCGCAGGAGGCCCGCGCCGATCAACGCGATGAAGGGCAGCAGCAGGAGGAGACCGGCGAGGCCGGCCCATGTGCTGGCGCGACGCTCGGAGCGCGACCATCCGTCAGGCAGGTCGCCAAACGTGAAGGTCAGCGTCAGGCGCGGCGGGACCCGCTCTACGTGCGCACGAACGGAGATCCACTCACCGACGTGCCGGCTCATGTCACGAACCCCAAGCATCAGAGGCGAGCTTACGAGAGGTCCTAAACAGGCTGGGTTGTGGTTGTGAAGAGGACCCATTACCGTCGCGGTACGGTCGGTCGGCTCGCGGGAGGGAGCCGGCGGGAGCGGGACGGGCCGCCGGAAGAGTGGTGATTACGAGGCAATCGCCTGAACAAACTAGTGAATGCTAGGATTCTTGGCGAAATGCCTCGTTATCGGCTTGGGGAGGCCGCGAAGACCCTTGGCGTGAGCGTCGACACGGTGCGCCGGATGGTCGACGACGGCCGGCTGGTTGCCGTGCGAACACCGGGCGGCCAGCGACTGATCGACGGCGAATCCCTGGCCGCGATTGCCAAGCCAAGAAGAAAAGCGAAGCGTGAAGAGCCTGCTCGGCAGTCGGCTCGCAACCGCTTCGCGGGCATCGTCACGCGGGTCATCAAGGATCGCGTCGCGGCACAGGTCGAGATCCAGGCCGGACCGCATCGCCTGGTCTCCCTCCTTACACGCGAGGCGGTCGACGACCTCGATCTCAAGCCGGGCATGCCCGCGATCGCGGTCGTAAAAGCGACCAACGTGAGTGTCGAGCTACCACGTGATTAGGGCGGCGGTCGCATCCCTCATCGGGCTTGCGGCGCTTGCCTCCTGTCAGTCCTCCGTCGACACCACCCAGCGTCCGATGTTGACGGTGTTCGCCGCCGCGTCGCTGCAGCCGCCCTTCGACAAGATCGTTCGCCAGGCGCATGTCGATGCGAGGTTCAACTACGCGGGCACGCAAACTCTGACCGCGCAGCTGACCCAGGGTGCCCAAGCGGACGTCTTCGCCTCTGCCGACAGCGGCCACATGAAGACCGTTCAGGACGCCGGACTGCTCACCGGTCCGGCGAAGATATTCGCCCACAACCGCCTCGAGATCGCCGTTGGCAAGGGCAACCCCAAGGGCATTCACACTCTTGCCGACCTTTCGCGCCCTGGGCTGGTCGTCGTGCTCGCGGATCCTTCAGTGCCCGCAGGCAAATACGCCCAGCAAGCCCTCGCCAAGGCCGGCGTTGCCGTGAAGCCGGCGAGCCTCGAGCTGGAGGTCACAGCTGTCTTGAACAAGGTTGCCCTTGGCGAAGCCGACGCGGGCATCGTGTACGTCAGCGACGTCCTCACCAGCGGCAAAGTCGACGGCATTCCCATCCCTGACAGCCAGAACGTCGTCGCCGACTACTCGATCGCCGGCGTCAGCCATCGCCGCGCCGCCGAAGAGTTCATCGCATTCGTCCTCTCTTCACAAGGACAGGCGATCCTGGCCGGCGCCGGATTTGAAAAGGTGTGAGCCAGGCGCGAATCCCGGCGCCCCTTCTCCTGCTGGCCGCGGCGGGCCTGCTGTTCTTCCTCCTCCCTCTTGCCGGCCTGGTCGCCCGTGCGCCGTGGGCCCAGGTCGGCCGAGAGCTCGCGGCGCCCGAGACCGCAACCGCCCTCGAGCTCTCCATGTTCTGCTCGCTCACGGCGAGTCTGGTCGCGCTCGTGCTGGGCATTCCACTCGCGCTGGTGCTGTCGCGAACCAACGGCTTGCTCCGCTCTGTGCTCCGCGCGCTGACGACGCTGCCGATGGTGCTGCCGCCGGTCGTTGGCGGCGTCGCTCTGCTGCTCGCGTTCGGCCGGCGCGGCCTGATCGGCGCACCGCTGTACCAGGCGTTCGGGCTGCAGATTCCGTTCACGACCACCGCCACGGTGATGGCGGAGACGTTCGTCGCGATGCCCTTTCTCGTCATCGCGGTCGAGGGTGGCCTGCGGAGCCTCGACCAGCGTTACGAGGAAGCGGCGCGTGCGCTCGGTGCGAAGGGCTGGCGCGTGTTCTCGCGCGTCACGCTGCCTCTGCTGCGGCCGGCGATCTTTTCCGGTGCGGTTCTGTGCTGGGCGCGCGCGCTCGGCGAGTTCGGCGCGACCATCACCTTCGCGGGCAACCTCCCCGGCCGCACCCAGACGGTCCCTCTCGCCGTTTACGTTGCGCTGGAAACGAGGCCTGACGGTGCGTTTGTCCTGAGCCTCATCCTCCTGGCTGTGTCGCTCGTCATTCTCATCTCGCTCCGTGACCGCTGGCTCGGCTGGCCGTGAGCCTCGACGCAGCAATCAAGGTCGCGCGGGACGGCTTCGCGATCGACGTCGAGCTCGCGGTCGACGCAGAGAAAACGGTCGCGGTGCTCGGACCCAACGGCGCAGGCAAGACAACGCTTCTCCGCGCCCTTGCGGGCCTCCTCCCCATAGAAGGACGTGTATCGCTGGACGGTGACGTCCTCGACGATTCGACGAGCGGGCGGCATGTCCCGACGGAGCAGCGCCGCATCGGGCTCGTCTTCCAGGACCACACGCTGTTCCCGCACATGACGGTGCTGCAGAACGTCGCGTTCGGGCTCAAGAGCGATGCAGCGAGTGTCGCCCGCGAGGCGCTCGCCAGGGCGGGACTGGGCGATAAGGCCGGTGTCTTGCCGCGCGAGCTGTCGGGCGGCCAGGCGCAGCGCGTCGCGCTGCTGCGAACGCTGGTCACGAAGCCTCGGCTCCTGCTTCTCGATGAGCCCCTCGCCGCACTCGACGTGACGATTCGCGCAGAGGTCAGGCGCGAGCTCTCTCGCCAGCTTTCGAATTTCCGCGGCGTTCGCATCCTCGTCACTCACGACCCGCTCGAGGCGATGGCGCTCGCCGACCGCCTGGTGGTCCTCGAGCACGGCAGGATCGTCCAGAGCGGGTCGCCAGGTGAGGTGACTGCGAGACCTCGCTCCCGATTTGTAGCCGACCTGGCCGGGGTCAACCTCCTGCGCGGAGAAGGCAAAGGCGATCACATCGGATTGGCCGGCGGGGAGTCGATCGCGGCCCCTGAAGCGGGTGAGGGTGACGTGTTCGCGGTCATCCACCCACGCGCAGTAGCCCTGTACCTGCAAAAGCCACAGGGCACGCCGCGCAACGTCTGGCGCGCCCGAGCCGAAGGCCTCGACCTCCAGGGCGAACGCGTCCGGGTGCGACTGAGCGGACGGGTTCCGCTGGTCGCGGAGGTGACGCCGTCAGCGGTCCGCGAGCTGCACCTCGCCACCGGCGCAGACGTCTGGGTGGCGGTGAAGGCCACGGAAATCTCCGTCTATCCCGCGTAGGATCACGGGACGGTGACCAGGCTCGTCCCCATGTCGAGCGTCGACGCGGCCTGGTTGGGGATGGAAGACCCAACCAACCTGATGATGGTCACCGGCGTCATGGCGCTCGACGGCAGGGTCGACATCAAGCGACTGCGCGCGCTGCTCGACAAACGGCTTGCGCCCTTCGGGCGTTTTCACCAGCGCGTCGTGCGGCCGCGCATGCGCGCGGGGATGCTGCACTGGCAGGACGACGCGAGGTTCCACATCGACGACCACGTGAGTCACGTTGCGCTGCCCCCGCCCGGTGGCGAGAAAGCGCTGCGCCAGCTGGTCAGCGAGCTCATGAGCACCCCGCTCGACACGACCAAGGCTCTCTGGCAAGTGCACCTGATCGATGGATACGAAGCCGGTTCCGTCGTCCTGGCGCGGATCCATCACTCGATCGCCGACGGCATCGCGCTCGTGCGGGTGATGCTCTCCCTCACCGACTCGACGCCCAACCCAAGACCGTCCCGGAAGGGCTCGAACCACTCGAACAACTCCGGCCTTCTGGACTGGATACCATCCACCATCGGTCGCGGCCTGACGGCCGGCCAGAACCTCCTCGACAACCCCGACCGGCTCGTGGACCTGGCGCGACTCGGTGCGCAGGGTGCTTACCGACTAGGCAGGCTCGTCGTCCTGCCGCCCGATCCCCCGACCGCCTTCAAAGGCGAGCTCGGCCGGCGCAAGCGGGCCGCGTGGTCCAATCCCGTTCCCCTCGACGACTTCAAGGCGATTGGCAAGGCCTACGGCGCCACGGTCAATGACGTTCTGGTCGCCACGGCGACGGGCGCGCTGCGGCGCTACCTGGAGAAGCGTGGCGAAGCGACGTCAGGGGTCTCGATCCGGGCCTCGGTACCCGTCAACCTCCGGCCGCTCGACGAGGCGCACAAGCTCGGAAACGCGTTCGGCCTCGTGTTCCTCACCCTTCCAATCGGAATCGCCGACCCCGTCCGCCGCCTGCGCGCGATCAAGAAGGAGATGGACGAGCTCAAGCGTTCGCCAGAGGCGCTGATAGCCTACGGCGTGCTGAACCTGATGGGCCTCACGCCGGTAGAGGTCGAGAAAGCAGGGATCCGCTTCTTTGGCAGCAAGGCCACCGCAGTGCTCACGAACGTGCCGGGCCCGCGCGAGCCGCTGTACCTGGCCGGACGCAAGATCGACAAGGTGATGTTCTGGGTGCCCCAGTCCGGCCGGCTCGGCCTGGGCGTCAGCATCCTCAGCTACGCGGGGGGCGTGATGCTCGGGGTGGCGACCGACGAAGGCCTGGTTCCCGACCCGGAGAAGATCGTGGGCGAGTTCGAAAAGGAGTTCAGAGCCCTCCGGGCAAAGGCCCACGTTTAGCCTTTCTGTTACTTGGTAATCTTGTAAGCACCATGGTCGAGACAACAACCGAGCAGGAAGCCCTGGACGCTTACTCGACGATCGTCACCTCCGTCGCCGAGACGGTGCTTCCCTCGGTCGCCAGCATCCGTCTGGGCCGCGGCGGCCGCGGCTTCGGCGGCGCGGGTTCGGCCGTCGTCATCACCCCGGACGGGTTCCTCGTCACCTCCGCCCACGTAGTCGCTGCCGGCGGCGCGGCGAAGGCCTCCTTCATCGACGGCGCGGAGTACGACGTCGACGTGGTCGGCGCCGATCCCCTCTCTGACCTTGCAATCGCGCGTGCGCGCGCAGCCAAGCTCAACGCCATCCACGTCGGCAACGCCGACCTCCTCAAGGTCGGCCAGCTGGTGGTCGCGATCGGCAACCCGATGGGGTTTTCCGGGTCCGTCACGTCCGGGGTCGTCAGCGGGTTAGGCCGCTCGCTGGCGACCGCCGACGGGAACGGGAACCGGCGGTTCATCGAGGACGTCATCCAGACCGACGCCGCGCTGAACCCGGGCAACTCCGGCGGCGCCCTCGCCGACTCGAAGGCGCGGCTGATCGGGGTCAACACCGCGGTGGCCGGCATGGGACTTGGTCTCGCGGTGCCCATGAACTCGACCACGCAGGCCATCCTCGCCGCCCTGATGCGAAATGGACGAGTGCGCCGCGCCTACCTCGGCATCGCAGGAGGCACGAGGCCGCTGCCGCCGCCAGTCGCCGAGAAGCTCGGCCGCAAGGCCGGCGTGGAGGTGCACGAGGTGGTCAGCGGCAGCCCGGCCGCCGGCGGCAAGCTGCGCAGTGGCGACGTGATCGTCTCGGTCGGTGACGTCGGAGTCAGCAAGGCGGGCGACCTGCAGCGCCTGATGGTCGAAGCCAGGATCGGCGCGAGCCTTCCGCTGACCGTCCTCCGCGGCGACCAGATGCTCACTCTCGACGTCATCCCTGTCGAACTCAAGTAACCTCCCCGCGTGGCGAGGCGGGAGATCCGAGAGTTCCTCCGCGCCGACCTGAGCGCGGGCCCGTTCCGCATGGCGCGCGTGAATCCGGATGCGATGCCGGGCTTGAAGGGAGGCCGGCGGCGCGCCCTGGCTGATATCAAGGGGCACCAGGACGAGCTGTTCAAGCTTCACGAACGCTTATACGCCGAGCGCAGGCGCTCGCTGTTGGTCGTGCTTCAGGGCATGGACACGGCCGGCAAGGACGGGACCGTCACCCACGTCATGCGCAACTTCAACCCGCAGGGCGTCCTCATCACGCCCTTCAAGGCGCCCAGCCTCCAGGAGCGCCGCCATGGCTTTCTCTGGCGGATCCGCCGCCGGCTGCCCGTCCCCGGCGACATCGGCATCTTCAACCGCTCGCATTACGAGGACGTGCTGATCGCCCGGGTGCACAACCTCGCGCCGCGAGCCGCGATCAACCGGCGCTACAGCCAGATCAACGCCTTCGAGAAAAGACTGACGCGGGGCGGGACGACGGTCGTGAAGCTCTGCCTCCACATCTCGTACGAAGAGCAGCGCAAGCGGATCATCGACCGGCTCCAGAAACCCGACAAGCGCTGGAAGTTCAACGAGCACGACATCGACGAGCGGCTGCTCTGGGACGACTACATGAGCGCGTACGGACACGCGATCACGCGCTGCTCCACGCCGCATGCGCCGTGGTACGTGGTCCCCGCCGACGACAAGGTCTATCGGAACTGGGCGGTGACGATGGTCCTGATCGAAACGCTGCGCCAGATGGACCCGCAGTACCCGCAGCCAAAGCTCGACATCCCGCGCCTGATGAAGCGCTTGCGCGCCTAGTCTTTAACCCCTCCCAGCGCGAGGCCCTGCACGAAACGGTCGCGTCATGTTCTTTGACGACGAGATGAAAGCGACGGCGTAGCTGGCGGCATCTACGTTCTTCGAGAAGGAAGGGTTAAGCCCAGAAATAAAAAAGCCCCGGATTGCTCCGGGGCTCGTCTGGTTTCGCTCTTAGGCGATGCGGACGCTCTTGGCGCGCGGGCCCTTCGGGCTCGACTCGATTTCGAACGAAACCTTCTCGCCGCCCTGGAGGCCGTCGAAGTCGCCCTCGGTGCCACTGCGGTGGAAGAAGTATTCCTGTCCGTCCTCGGCCTTGATAAATCCAAAGCCACGATCCGAAACCAGTTTCTTGATGGTGCCAGTTGGCATTTCCATCTCCTATCTCTCGAACGGCGGGGCCAACTCAACTGGCGGGCCCGTTCGAGAAGATAGAAGCCTGCGCGTGAGCGCCGGCGCTTCGCCGGCTACACACAGTATACCCAGAACCTCAGGAGCCTATTCCCGCCGCCTCGGCCCGCTTCCGAGCTCGGGACTGCTCGACCTCCGTGAGGTGTCTCTTCCGCAGCCGAAGGTGCTTCGGGGTCACCTCCAGAAGCTCGTCGTCGGTCAGGAAGTCGAGCGACTGCTCCAGGCTCAGGCGTGTGGCCGGCGTCAGCCGCACTGAGATGTCGGAGGTCGAAGAGCGCACATTCGACTGCTTCTTCTCCCGGCACACGTTGACGCGGATGTCGCCGGGCCGCTTCTGGAGGCCGACGATCATCCCCTCGTAGACCTCCTCGCCCGGCTCGATGAACGTGATGCCCCGCTCCTGGGCGGCGGCCAGCCCGTAGGTCAGCGAGGTGCCGGCCGACGACGCGGTCAGGGCTCCGTTGCGCTGCTCGCGAAACTCCCCCATCCAGTCCCGGTAGCCGATCCCGATCGAGCCCATGACGCCTTCGCCCGAGGTCAGGGTCAGGAATGCGTTTCGAAAGCCGATCAAACCGCGGGTCGGGATCAGGTACTCGAGGCGGACCCCGCCCTTGTGGTCGTAGACGATCTCGATCATCTCGCCGCGGCGCTTGCCCAGCGCTTCGGTGACCGCGCCGAGATGCGGCTCGCGGACGTCAACGGTCAGCCGCTCGACGGGTTCCATGCGCTTGCCGTTGATGACCTTGACAATCGCCTCCGGCCGCGAGACCTCCAGCTCATAGCCTTCGCGGCGCATGGTCTCGATGAGGACGGCCAGGTGCAGCTCGCCGCGTCCGCTCACCAGGAACCGCTCGGCCTGTGAGGTGTCCTCGACGTGCAGCCCGAGGTTGGTGTCGAGCTCTTTGTAGAGACGGGCGCGGAGCTGCCGGGTGGTCGAGAACTTGCCCTCACGACCACTGATAGGCGACGTGTTCACGCCGAACGTCATGCGCACGGTCGGCTCGTCGATCTCGATCCGCGGCAAGGCGTCCGGAGTCTCGGGGTCGGCAAGCGTGTCGCCGATCGCCACGTCCTCGAGGCCGGTGAGGACCGCGATGTCGCCCGCACTCGCACTGTCGACAGCGACGCGGTCGAGGCCGCGGTAGAGCATCACCTGCACCACCTTCACGCGGCGAGCGTCACCCTCCGCGCCGAGCACCGCGACCGTGTCGCCGGGCCGGACCGTGCCCCGGGAGATGCGGCCGATGGCCATCGTCCCCGTGTAGTCGTCGTACGCGCGGTTGGCGACCAGCATCTGAAAGGCGCCAGGCTGCGCGACCGGCGCCGGCACGTGCTCGACGACGGTCTTAAAGAGCGGCTCGAGGTCTGGCTCGAGGGCGTCCGGCTCGAGCCCGGCGCGACCCTGTTTGGCGATCGCATAGACGACGGGCGCCTCGAGCTGGTCGGCGTCCTCCGCCAGCTCGAGAAACAGGTCGTGCAGCTTCTCGAGCGTCGCTTTCGGCTGCGCGTTGGTCCGGTCGACCTTGTTGATGACGATGACGATGCGCAGCCCGACCTCGAACGCCTTGCGAAGGACGAAACGGGTCTGCGGCATCGGGCCCTCGGCCGCGTCGACGAGAAGAAGGCAGCCGTCGGCCATGTTGAGCACGCGTTCGACCTCGCCGCCGAAATCGGCGTGACCGGGCGTGTCGATGATGTTGATCGTCACCTCCCCATGCCGAATCGATGTGTTCTTGGCGAGGATCGTGATCCCCTTCTCGCGCTCGAGGTCGCTCGTGTCCATGATCAGCGTCCCGACCTCCTGGTTCTCGCGAAAGGTGTGGCTCTGCTTGAGCAGCGCGTCGACGAGCGTGGTCTTGCCGTGGTCGACGTGGGCGATGATCGCCACGTTTCGGATGTCGTGCCGGATCTCGGTCATCGGACTTGGCAATATACGGGCTGCGACATGAGGGACGACCGAGAGATTCGGCGATCCAGGCGGCGCAGATGCTAGGCGCCGACGAGCACCGCAGCGAGCGCATCCGTTGATGCGTAAGCGAGGAGCGCAGGAGGCAACAACGCAGATGCGTCCGCATGGGCGCCGAAGCTCCGGCCGGCATCTCAGGTCGCTGCCCGCGAGCTGCGACATGCGCAGCCGAGCGGTCCTGGCCGCCCTCGCGACATTTGCGGCGCTCTGGCTGACTGCCATCGCAGCCACACCGGCGCGGGCAGACGAGGGTTGGGTCATCACCTCGTTCCACTCCGACATCCACATCGAGCAGGACGCATCGCTCAGGATCGCGGAGGACGTCCGCGTCGATTTCGGCTCGCTCCAGAAACACGGCATCTTCCGCACGATCCCCCTGCGATATCGCTACGACGACACCCGCGACCGCTATTACGAGATGACGGTCGAATCGGTGACCGACGGTGAGAAGGGCGTGCCGTACACCATCTCCAGCGCCAGCGACACCGAGGTGATCAAGATCGGGGATCCGGCCCGGCTGGTCAGCGGCCCTCAGCGCTACGTCATCACCTACTCGATACGAGGCGCTATGAACCGGTTCGCGGATCACGACGAGCTGTTCTGGAACGTCGACGGCGACCTGTGGCCGGTGCCGAAGCAATCAGTGACGGCGACGGTCATCTTTCCTGACGGGTCTTTCCAGAAGGCGGCCTGCTTCGAGGGACCGCAGGGCTCCCGCGAAGCATGCACGTTCAGCAGCAGCTCGACGACCGCGACCTACCGGTCGACCCGCAGCCTCGAATCCGGCGAGGAGATGTCGGTGGTCACGGCGCTCAACAAAGGCGCTGTGAACGTCCCGGCGCCGCTGCTGGAGGGTCGCAAGCGCGTCTTCCCGCGCGACGCCTTCGAGATCAATCCGCTCACGGTCGGCATCAGCCTCCTGGTGCTCATCGCCGGCATCGGTTTGATCGTTCGGTTCTGGTGGCTCCACGGCCGCGATCGCGAATACCTGACCCAGTACTACCTCACCAATGATCCGCGCGACCAGCTGGAGCCCCTGTTCCAGCGCGAGCCGGTCATCGTCGAGTTCGGACCGCCGCAGAACCTGCGCCCGGCCCAACTGGGGCTGGTGCTCGACGAGAGCGCCGACACCAAGGACGTGACCGCAACGATTGTCGACCTCGCGGTGCGCGGGTTCCTGACGATCAGCGAGGTGCCCGGCCGGAAGGACTGGCTGCTCACATGGAAGGGTGGCGACACCAGCAGCCTTCTGCCCTACGAGGCGACGCTGCTCGACGGCCTGTTTGCGGGGCGGCAGCAGGTCAAGGTGTCGGAGCTCAAGGGGAAGTTCCAGTCGACGCTCCGGTCGGCTGAGAGCAACGTGTATTCGGATGCTGTGCGCCGTGGATTCTTCCCCACCCGGCCGGACCTCGTCCGCCTGGCGACTGCCGGCGTTGGCATCCTGATCGCGGTGGTCGGCGCCGCTCTCACGTTCCTCCTCGGAGTGACTTTCGGCGGAGGGCTGATAGGCGTCGCGGTGATCCTGGTCGGTGCCATCCTCGTCGCCGCGCATGGCGCGATGGCGAGCCGCACCGCGGCCGGTCGGGACGTCATGCAGAAGACGCTCGGGTTCAGGCTCTACATGAACACCGCGGAGAAATATCGCCAGCAGTTCGCCGAGAAGGCCGAGATCTTCACCCAGCTTCTCCCCTACGCGATCGTGTTCGGATGCGTCACGCGCTGGGCGAAGGCGTTCGAAGGCATCGACACGAGCGCGTCCAACTCCTGGTACGTCGGCAACGCGCCGTTCCAGGCCGCGCTGCTGTCCAGCAGCCTGGAGTCGATGAACAGCGGCATCTCCAGCGCCATTGCCACCTCACCGCCGAGCTCGGGCAGCTCGAGCGGATTTGGCGGCGGCGGATTCTCAGGTGGTGGTGGCGGAGGGGGCGGCGGAGGAAGCTGGTAACGGCGCCTTCGCGGCAGGTCAATTTGCAAACGGATACCAAAAAGGTTTGAATTGAACTCGGTTTCGGCACGCGTCTCGATGGGGGGAAAGACGTGGATTTGTTCTTGACGTTCCACCAGCAATACCAGCCGGTGGTCGGCAGCATCCTTCTCTCGGCGCTGGTCGCCGGCCTGCCTCTTTATGTCCTCTTCGTGGCCCTAGCCGTACTGCGCCTGCCCGCGTGGCTCTGCGCGCTGGCGGCGATGCTGACGGCGTTCGTCCTCGGCTGGCTGATCTGGGGCATGCCGTTTGGCATCTCTGTCGGCACCGCGACCGAAGGCATGGCGTTCGGCCTCTGGCCCATCAGCTGGATCGTGCTCAACGCGGTCTTCTTCCACAACCTGACCGTGGCGAGCGGCGACTTCGACGTCATCAAGCGGTCGCTCACGCGCCTCACGACCGACCGGCGGCTGCAGACGCTCCTGGTGGCGTTCTCGTTCGGTGCGCTGCTCGAGGGAATCGCAGGATTTGGCGCGCCGGTTGCCATCACTGCGTCGATCCTCGCCAGCCTCGGCTTCGAGCCTGTGACGGCGGCCGTGCTTGCACTGCTTGCGAACACCGCGCCGGTCGCCTTCGGGTCGATCGGCATCCCGGTCGTCACGCTGGGTGGGCTCGTGGCGCCGATCATCGGCCATCCGGTGACCAACACGACGCTCGCGCTGTCGGCGATGGTCGGCCGGCAGCTGCCGTTGTTCTCGATCCTCATCCCCGCCTACTTGATCGTCGTCCTGGCGGGCTTCCGCCGGATGCGCGAGATCCTGCCGGCGGTGCTCGTGACCGGCATCTCGTTCGCGGTGGTGCAGTTCCTGGTCTCGAACTTCGTCGGGCCAGAGCTGACCGACATCATCGCCGCGCTCGTCTCAATGGGCAGCCTGGCGCTCCTGCTCCGCGTGTGGCGGCCGAAGGACACGTGGCAGTTCGAGCACGAAGCGCCGGCGTCCGCGACCTCACCACGGCGCGTCATAGGCGGCAAGGACGACCCGGTCGACTCGCCTATGCGCATCGCGCGCGCGTACGGCATGTACGTCGTGCTCGTCGTCGTGATCCTGGTCGGCCAGATGGGCAACCTGCCGTGGTGGTCGGGCCATCCGGTCGGCGACGTGAAGACGGCGCTGCACACGCCAGCCAACATCACCGCCGACCTGAAGTGCGGCTCGCCTGCCTTCGCGCTGTGCAAGGTGCCGTGGATCGGGCCCGACCCCGCCAAGGACCGGCAGGCCTTCAAGTTCCCCGACTGGAACTTTTACTGGCCCGGCACGTACGAAGTCAAGAACGGCAAGCCTGTGTCGCTGATCGACCGCGAGAAGCCGATCGCGACCAAGTCCAACACGGAGTATCCGCTGGCGTTCGACTGGAACTTCCTCGCCGCGGCGGGATCGCTCGTCCTTTACGCGTGTCTGGTCGCCTACCTGCTGATGATGCTCGCGGGGGCGAAGCTCAAATTCTTCACCGTATACGGGCGCACCGTGCGCCAGCTCGCGCTGCCCATCGCAACGATCGCGCTCATCCTTTCGATCGCGCAGCTCATGAACTACTCGGGCATGACAGCCAGCCTTGCGATCGCCTTCGCCAAAACCGGGGGCGTATTCCCGTTTGTGGCCGCGTTCCTGGGATGGCTCGGCGTGTTCCTCACCGGCAGCGACACGTCGTCGAACACGTTGTTCGGACCGCTGCAGGCGCAGACGGCTCAGCAGCTGGGCAACGTGAGCCCGATCCTCACCGCCGGGACCAACTCGTCCGGCGGCGTGATGGGCAAGATGATCAGCCCGCAGAACCTGTCGGTCGGAGCGGCGGGCGTGAACAAGGTCGGCGCCGAGGGCGACATCTTCCGCCGCGTCATCGGCTACAGCCTCATCCTCACCGCCGCGGTCGGCATCGTGGCGATGATCGAGGCCTACGTCATCCCTGGGATCGTCCCGACTCCGTAAGCGCAGCTTCGACCGCGCTCCGCACGCGCCGAACCGGGTCGTCGAGCAGCCGGGCCAGGATGGGCTCGGCTGCTCGGATGCCATGGCGGCGGACCGCCTTCGCGCACATCTCGCGCACCCGCCACGCGGGGTCGTGAAGGCCGCCAAGGACCGAGGCTTCGGCGTCGGGCCGCCACACGTACAGCAGTCCTCGCGCGGCCCATACACGCGGCCAGTGGTCCTGGCCGCGGTCTTCGAAGCGTCCGCGGCGCAGCTCACCGGCGGCGTGACGGCCCCCGAGCCAAGTGATCGACGGGCGGCGTCGATCGTTGTACGCAACAGCGCCGTTCAGGAGCTCTCGACACCAGTCCACCACGCCCTGTTCGCCCATCCGCGTGGCGAGCAGAAATACGCGCCGGCGGGGCGAGAGCTCGATCTCGGTCGAGTTCGGGGGGTCGATCGGGGTCTGCAACCTAATCCGCTCCCGGATCGTTCTATACCGGCGTGGTGCCGAGAGCGGGAGTCGAACCCGCACGTCCTTGCGGACATCGGTTTTTGAGACCGACGCGTCTGCCTGTTCCGCCACCTCGGCGCACTCGAGAGGGGCTTCGACCATACCATTGGCCGATGCGAACCGGCCTGGCGGTCCTGGTGCTGGCGATCCTGTCCGCCTGCGGGGCGGAGCTGACGCCGAGCGCCGCCAACGACTCGAGCGGCACGAACGCCGCGAACGCGTCAGGACCGCGGATCTCCGCGCCCCCTGTCTCGCCCACTCCTCCGGGCACGAGCCTCCCGGCTTTCGCTTGCGCCGACGCGTCGGGAGGCACGACAGGCGTGGCCAACGCGATCACCGCCCGCCTGGGCGAGGAGCAGGAGTTCGACCGCTTCGTGCTGCAGTTCGACTCCATCGTGCCGACCTACACTGTGAGGAGGCAGGCCAAGCCGGTCTTTCCGCTCGGCGCGAGCGGCCAGAACGTGACCCTGAGCGGGACCTCGGGGGTGATTGTGAGTGTGCATTCCGCGACAGGCGCCACGACCTTCACCGGCTCGACGGACCTGATCCATCCCGAGTACCAGGTCATCAAGGAGGCGCGGCAGATCCAGGACTTCGAGGGATACGTGTCGTGGGGGCTGGGTCTAAGCAAGCCTGCCTGTATGCGCGCCTTCGTGCTTGGCAATCCGGCCCGTCTGGTCGTCGATTTCCAGCTCACCGCGACCTGAACCTTCGAGCGCCCTGACGGGTTCCGAGAAATCGCGGCGAATCGGAATCCCATGAGCTATCTTTCCCGGGCAACATGGCGACCGTAGCCGCCCGACCCTCGAAAAACGCCCCTCCCAAAGGGCGTGGCGGCCGCCGTTTCCTGATCGTTCTGGTCGTCCTGGTGCTCATCGTGGCGGGGGCGCTGGTGTGGCTGAACGTCGCCGCCCAGGCCGAAGTCAACGCCTCCGCGACCCTGACCGTCTACCAGCCCAACGCATCCACGTCGCATGGCGGCGGCGACTTTACACCGGCCCCCACGGGCGCCGTGATCCACGCCCACGACCTGGTGAAGACCGACACCAAGGGCCGGGCGGCGGTCACGCTTCCCGACGGCACGTTGATGCGGCTGGCGAGCAACACCACGATCAGCCTGGACTCCGCGCACTTCACGAAGAACGGCAACCTGCACGACGTCACGCTGACACAGCAGATCGGGCGCACGTTCACCAACGTCCAGCACCTCGCGACAGGCTCGACGTTCGACGTTAGAGGCAAGTCGGCGACGGCAAGCGTGCGGGGCACGAAGTTCGAGATCCTGATCGACGCCCAGGGCAACATGACGGTCAAGGTTTTCGCAGGCACCGTCATCCTCCACAACGCAAACGGTTCGGTGACGATCAACGCGGGACAGCAGGCGACGGCGAAGGCGGACGGAACCATCACCAACCCGATTCCGATCGCACCCGATCCGAACGACCCCTTCGGGCCCGCGCTCGACGCCTCCAACGCGGTCTCGATAGGCACGACTCCCGGCACCGAGCAGGACTTCATCGGTGCGCCACTGCACAACGGCGAGCAGCAGACCTACACGTACAGCTACGCGGGCGGCAGCCTGGTCAAGGCCTCGCTTGGTTACCCAGGCAGCGCGATGAAGCTGACGGTCGTGGCACCCGACAACCAGAAGTACTCCGCTACCGGAAAGCTGCCGACTGTTGAGGTGCACAACGCACCTCCAGGCATCTACAAGATCGTCGTGGACGGAGTCAGTGGCCTGGGCACTGCGGGTGAGGAGCCGTTCATCGCGGTTGCCTCTGTCGAGTCATGCGTGAGCGTGGACATCTCGCAGAACGCCGCCGTGCATCGCGGTTATTCGGCGCAGGAACTCGCGGCCGCCGTGCAGCAGTCGGGAACGGGCGTTTCCAACCTGAAGCTCACCATCAGCAACAACTCAATCTCCGGCGCCATCATCGACGCTCGCGGCACGTTCAACGGCGCCGGCTGGACTGGTTCCGTCGTGCTCGTCGTCCACAACGGGATTCTTGACATCATGCCGGTCAGTGGCACTGCGTTCGGCATGAACATCCCCGTGCAGCAGCTCGTCCAGCAGATCAGCGCAGCCATCGGGCAGGATCCCTCGAACGTCAACCCTGGATTCATCGTCGACCGGTTGTTCACGTGCAACTCGGTGATGATGGTCGACGGACGGGCGCTCTAGCCGACTCCGAGAAAACGGTGCAGCGCGTGCTGCGCCATCTTGAGCCCTGAGCCCTCGAACAGCCAGACGGCCTCTGCGAGCCCGACGATGACCAGTACTGCGGCGCCCACGCCTATGCCGCGCACTCGTATCGCAGGGCCCTTCAGCCATCCCGCGCCGTCGACGTTGCCGTTGCGTGAGGTGACCGCCAGCTCGAGTCGGTTGAGGAGGTCGCCGGCCGTCGCGGGCCGGCGGTTCGGATCGCGGTCCATCGCCTGTTGCAGCGCCGTCGCGAATGCGGGCGGAAGGTCCGGCGCGACCTCGCGGACGTTGGGCGGCGGCTCGTAGAGGCGGCGGCTGAGCGTTTCGATCCAGCTCTTCGAAGAGAACGGCCGCCGGCCGGTCGTCGCCTCGAAGATGACCGCCGCCAGCGAGTAGACGTCCGCGCGCCCGTCGACTTCGCGACCGACCAGGCGTTCAGGGGCCACGTAGTCCGGGGCCACCGGACCGCTGGCACCGGGGCCGGTGTTGAATGACGCGACCGTGCCGAGGCCGAAACCAGTCAGCAGCGTGCGGCCGTCGTGCGCGAGCAGGATGTTCGCCGGCTTGACGTCGCGATGGATGGTCGCGCGCGAATGCGCGTAATCGAGCGCGCCGGCGATCGGGCGCAGCAGCGAGATGATGCCGAGGGGTTCGTAGCGCTGGCCGTCTCCGAGCATCGTGTCAAACGTCTGCCCCGCGACGAGCTCGGTGACCAGGTAGGGCGACTCGCCGTCGTAGGCGAGCTCGTAGAGGCGCGGGATCGCCTCGTGCTCGAGCGCGGTGTACGAGCGCAGCTCGAGGAGGAAGCGACGGGAGAAGCTGACGTCGCGCGCCACCCCGGTGCCGATCGTCCGCAGCGCCACGCGACGGTGGAGGCGCGGGTGCTCCGCCTCATAGACCGAGCCGAGGCTGTCGGTGTCGAGCTCGCGGAGGAGGCGGTATCCGCCGACTTTCTGGTGACCGTTGGTTGCAGCAGGGCGCGAGCCGTTAGTGTGCGGGGCTTCCTGTCCCACGAATCCTGAACTTTAGGCCACCGGGGCCGGTTCGGGGCGACCGGCGAACGAAAATTCGCCATCCGAACCACGCCATGGTGTCGGCGAGAGGATTTGAACCTCCACGCCCTTTCGGGCACCAGCTCCTAAGGCTGGCGCGTCTGCCATTCCGCCACGCCGACGAAGTCACACATTACCCAGGTTCTCGATCTTCACCTTCTCGATCTCGTCCGCGGGTTCGAAGCCGTAGACCTGGCATAGGAAGCTGAGCTCGCCCTCGAATGTCCGGCGGATGTTCTTGTCTCGCCGAAAGCCGTGCTGCTCGCCTTCGTACAGCACGTACGCGTACGGCATGAGCCTCTTCCGGCACGCCTCGACAAACGTCTCGGCCTGGTTGGCCGGCACGATCTTGTCCTCCTTGCCCTGGAAGAGGATCACTGGGCTCGTCATGTTGTTGACGTAGTTGATCGCGGATCGCTCGCGGTACAGGTCGGCGCGCTCGGGATAAGGTCCGATGAGGCGGTCGCAGTAGCGCGACTGGAACTTGTGCGTTTCCTTGACGAAAGGTTCGAGGTCGTCGATCCCGTAAAGACTGGCGCCCGCGCCGTAGAAGTGGCGCTTGGTCAGCGACAGCAGGACGGTGAAGCCGCCCGCCGATCCTCCGGTGATCGAAACCCGGTTCGGGTCGACGAGGCCCTGCTTCACAAGATGGCGCGCGGCGTTGATGCAGTCCTCGACGTCGACCACGCCCCAGTTGCCGTTCAAGCGCTTCCGGTAGGCACGGCCGTAACCCGTCGACCCACCGTAGTCGACGTCGACTATCGCGAACCCGCGGCTCGTCCAGTACTGGTACTCGAATGCATACGTCGGACCGCTGAATCCGGTTGGGCCGCCGTGACAGCGCACCACCAGCGGAGGCTTCTCCCCGTCCGGCGCATCGTAGTCGTGGTTGCGGGGCGTGTAGAAAGATGCGTGGGCGGTCAGGCCGCGCTCGGTCGGAAACTCGATCGGCTTCGGGACGCTGAAGTAGGCAGTGTCGATGTGCGCAGGGTTCGACATCCTCACGACCTCCTGCGCCGTCGTCTCCAGGTCGACCACGAGCACGCGCTCGGCCAGTGTCGACGAGCTTGCGAACATGGCCGCCTTGCCGCCCGAGACCTGGAGGTTGCCAAGCGATGTGTACAGCAGCTCCATGTGATGGAGCCGGCCCGTGTCGAGGTCGATGCGCGCAAGCCTGGTGCCGCCCGCTTCTGAGTAAAGGCAGACGATCTCGTCCGGCCCGTTGAACGCGTAGTAGCGCTGGCCGAACACCCACTGCGGCCCACCGAACTCGGCCGCACGGCGACACACCGGCTCGTCGCCTTCACCACGTGCGCGGTAGAGGTTCCACCAGTCGTTGCGATCGGAGATGAAGTACAGCTCCCCGCTCGGCGACCACTCGGGCTGCAGGACCGACTCGCTGTCACCGCCGGCGACCTTGCGCGACGAGGTCAGGTTGCCGTCGCGGTCGAGCTCGCCGATCCAGATCTCGCTGCCGTCCCACGGCATGTTCGGGTGGTGCCAGGTCTGCCAGGCGATGCGTGCGCCGTCAGGGCTGAGCTTCGGGGATGAGTAGAAGTCATTGCCGTCGGCGATCGTGATCGGCTCGCGCTGGCCGAGCGCATCGATGGAGACGATGGTGTTGACCGCCTCGGATGCACCGGTCGTGTGGTCTTCGCGCACCGCGATGACGCGATCGCGTACGTCGTCGACGAGCATGTCGGCGTGACGCACGTCCGCGTCGGGAGTGATGGCCCGCGGCGCGGCGTCGGCGTCCTGGCGGTAGAGGCGTTGGTCGGCGTAGTTGGTGAAGTAGACCGTTCCGTTCCTCACGGCGAAGTGACCGCCGCCGTACTCGTGGACTCGGCTTCGAGCGTTGAGTCCTTCCGGTGTGACATCGCTGATGGCGCCATCGGCAGTGCGCCTGCACACGACGATGCGACCACCTTCCGACGGCCGCAGCTCCGACCAGTAGAGGTCGTCGCCGTCCCAGCGCAGCATCTGGTTGCGCATGTGCACAGCGCCTTTCAGCAGAACGTCTGCGGTGATGGGCGATGCCCAGGTGCCGTACGGCGCGGTTTTCCGTTCGCCCAAGGCTGTCTAGGAGTGACGGCGAACGATCAGCGCGTCGCCCTGGCCGCCGCCTCCGCAGAGGGCGGCCGCGCCGGTTCGCAGCCCCCGGCGCTTGAGCTCGTGCGCGACGGTGAGCACGAGTCGTGCGCCGCTGGCGCCGATCGGATGGCCGAGCGCCACAGCACCGCCATTCACGTTTACGCGATCCTCGTCGAGCGCGAGCATTCGGGTCGCGTTCAGCGCGACGGCCGCGAAGGCCTCGTTGATCTCGACCAGGTCGAGTTCACCCACCTCGAGGCCCGCCTTCTTGAGAGCGTTGCTCAGGGCCAGCGCCGGCACGGTATGCAGCCAGGCGTAGCGGTCGGCGCTCATGCCGTGGGCCACGATCTCGACGAGCGGCTCCTTGCCGAGCTTTGCAGCACGGTCCTTCGACATCACGACCACGGCGGCCGCGCCGTCGGAGATCTGCGACGCGTTGCCGGCGGTGATGGTGCCGTCCTTGTGGAAGGCGGGGGACAATTTGCTCAACGTCTCGACCGTCGTTTCGGGCCGGATTCCCTCGTCGCGCTCGAGCTTGTCGAGCTGAACCACCTCCTCCTTCAGCACCCCGCCGTTCGACCAAGCGCGAGCCGCGCGTTGGTGCGAGCGGGCGGCCCACGCGTCCTGGTCCTCGCGGCTGATCTCGAGCTCGTTGTTGACCTCGTCCGAGCTCTCGCCCATGTGCTGCTTCGTGAAGGTCGACCACAGGCCGTCATGGACCATCGAATCGACCATCTCGGTGTTGCCCATGCGGGCGCCGAACCGCGCCTTGGGGAAGAGATAGGGCGCCTCGGACATCGACTCCATGCCGCCTGCGACCACCACCTCGACCTCACCGGCGCGGATGAGCTGGTCGGCCAGAGCGATGGCGTTGATGCCGGACAGGCAGACCTTGTTGATCGTGAGCGCCGGCACGTGCTCGGGGACGCCGGCCTCGATGGCCGCCTGGCGGGCCGTGATCTGACCGGCGCCCGCCTGCAGGACCTGGCCCATGATCACGTAGTCAACGTCCGCGCCGTCGACGCCGGACCACTCCAGGGCCGCCCGGATGGCGTGCGCGCCGAGGGTCTTGGCGGGGACGTCTTTGAAAGCGCCTCCGAACCTGCCAAAGGGCGTGCGCGCGCCCGCTACTATCACGGAGGCCATACACGGCCAGTGTAAGCATGAGAAACGCGCTGCTCGTGGTCGACGTTCAGGCGGATTTCGTCGAGGGCGGGAGCCTGGGCGTGAAGGGTGGCCTGACGGTCGCGGCAATGATCGCCCGGCACGTGCGCCACTTCAGGAACGAGTACCAGTTCGTGGTCGCATCACGCGACTACCACGAGAACGCCCCGGACCACATCTCGGACCAACCCGACTTTCAGAACACGTGGCCGCCGCACTGCATGGCGGGCACGCCGGGGGCGGCGTTCGTGCCGACGATCCAGAACCTGGTCCGGGAGAAATTCATCCAGGAAGTGGTCACCAAGGGCCGCAACGCCGCCGCCTACTCGGCGTTCGACGGATATGACAAACGTGGACACCTGCTGCTCGACGTCCTGAAGGAGCACCGGATCGATCACATCGACGTGTGCGGAATCGCCACCGACTACTGCGTGCGTGCCAGCGCGCTCGACGCGCGGAAGAACCAGTTTCAGGTGCGCGTCCTGGTCAACCTGTGCGCAGCGGTCGACGAGGCCACCGGCCAGCAGGCGCTGGAGGAGATGAGGGCGGCCGGCTGCCAGCTGCAGGCAGCCACGGCCCCCTGAACGACTACTTCTCGGGCAGGTACTTGAACGACACGTTCAGCTTCACGCGGTAGCTGGTCACCTTGCCGTTCTCGATCGTCATGTCCTGCTCGACCACCTCGGCCACGCGGAGGTCGCGCAGCGTCTTGGCCGCGGTCTCGACGGCCAATCGGGCGGCCGCCTCCCAGGACTGGCTGCTGGTACCGATTAGCTCAGTGACTCGGTAGACGCTGTCGGCCATGACAACCTCCTCCTCTGAACGTCCCTTCGGGCCCGCTGCGCAGGCCGACCTGCCCACGAGTGGGGAGGTGAGTGTCATTCTCGCGCAGATGTCGAAACGGCACGGGTCTCGTTTGTCGTTGAACCAGGAGGTGAAGACATGAAATACGTCCTTATCGAGCCCGTACAGCTCCGGTCCCTGGAGCTGACGCAGAACACCGCCGAACGGGCTCTCCTTCGAGGGCGCATCTTCACGAACGCGCGCCAAGAAGCGCTTCCAGCCGGCTGAGCTCGCTCTCGCGGCCCAGCCTCGCCAGCCGCGTCCACTGGTCGTCGTGCATGGCGTCGAAGGTGAGGACGATGTGTACGCCTTCGGGAACCTTATGGAGCTCGATGGCCGTCTCGACCTCGTAGGGCTCGACGCCGGGGATGAAGTCGGCCAGGTCGCGATACGCGAGCCGGCGCGGCGGCTCGACCTCGGTGAAGGTCAGCCTGTGCTCGCTGGTCAGCGGCATGCCCGCCTGCGCCATGTACTCGATCTGCTCAGGCGCGGTGGCGCTCATCGCGTAGAGCAGATCGCCGCCGGGCCGGAGGTCCAGCTCGCGCACTGCGACGCTGAATCCCTCCGGTCCCCACCACGATTCGATTCCCTCTTTCGTCGTCCACAGCTCCCACACCTCATCGATGGAAGCCTTGAACGTCCGCTCGAGGGTGAGCTTTGGACGGTCGGTCACGCGACGCGCGTGCTGTGGTACGCCTTTTCGAGCTCCGCGATGTCGATCTTCTTCATCTTCAACATGGCCTGCATCGCGGCGTCCGAGTTGCCGCCCTTCTGGTCGTGCAGCATGTGGCCGAGCTGCTCGGGCACGATTTGCCACGAGGTCCTTGCAGTTGACCATCAGCGAGATGCCTTCGGTGAAGTTGAAGCTCGGACCGCCGTCGAAAGCCAGGAACTCGCGACCGTCGAGCTCGAAGGTTGCGTTCAGCACCTTGCCCTTCGGAATCGGACCACCGTCAATCTCGACGCGGGTGATCTCGACGACCTTCGAGTTCGGGAAGACCGAGACGTAGAACTTGACGGCCTCTTCGGTCCGGTCGACAAACGTCAGGCACGGTCGGACTGAGTTGCTCATCGCTTCTTCTCCTTCTTCTTCTGCCGCCGATCCAGCTCGGCGGCGAACCTGTCGAGACGCCCCTCCCAGATCGCCCTGTATCCGGTCACGAACTGGGACAGCTCGCGGAACGGTTCGGGCCGCAGCGAGTACAGCCGGCGGCGCCCCTCGGGCCGGACGACTACGAAGTCCGACTCTTCGAGAATAGCCAGCTGCCGCGACACGCCCGGCTGGCCGATGTCGACCACCTCGACCAGCTCGTTGACCGAGCGCTCTCCATGGCGAAGCGCGTCGATGAGCCGGCGCCGGGTTGGATCGGCCAGGACCTGGAACACGTCGGGCATGGCAACATATTACCGCAGCGATATATGTCGTATCAACAATATTTCGTTAGGAGGCGACACGCTCGTGCTGTCGGAGTTCAGGCACCATCTCGGCGAGCTTGCCGGCGGTCCGGTCGGGATGCTCGCCGCGCATGTAGACGACCTGCTCGGTGATGCCGAGCTCGAAGAACCTACCTGACTGCTCGAGTACCTCGTCGCGGCTCTTGCCGTCCCAGAAGAACTGGATCGAACGCCTCACCTCGGACTGGTCGCGGCCGACCGCTTCGCACGCCTCTTCGAACTTGCCGATGACGCTTTTGACCGCCTGGTCGTCACCACCCGAGATGTTCCACACGTCGGCGTGGCGCGCCGTGAGGCGGAGCGTGCTCTCCCCCGACGCGCCGATCCAGATCGGCGGGTGCGGTCTCTGGAGCGGCTTGGGGTTGGCGATCGCGTCGGTGAGCTTGTAGTACCGGCCGTCGAAGTTCGTCCGCGGCTGGGTGAAGAGCGACTTGATGATCTGGAGGGACTCGCTGAGCCGGCCGACGCGGTGGTCGAGGCCCTCGATTCCGTACATCCCGTGCTCGATCTCGGCCCATGCCGCACCGATGCCGAATTCGAGCCGGCCGCCAGAGAGGTGGTCCACCGTGACCGCGAGCTTGGCCAGCACGACCGGGTGGCGGTAGGTGTTGCCGGTGACCATGCAGCCGATGCGGACGCGCCTGGTCGCCTCGGCCATCGCCGCCTGCAGCGCCCACCCTTCGTAGATGGGGCCGTCGGGGCCGTTCGCTCCGATGGTCGCGAGGTGGTCGAAGTCCCAGAGGTGGTCGAAGCCACCCTCGTCCGCGATCTTCCAGATCGCGCGCAGCTCCTCGATGGTGATCCACTGTCCGGAAGCCTTGATCCCGAAGCGAAGCGGGTGGATGGTCGTCATAAGGACGAGGTTAGTGAAACCGCACTTTGCGTACCTGGATGACGTTGTGGTAGGTGGCGCTGAAGCTCTCTGGCGTCGTGCCGAGGTCCCTGATCTGTCGCCCGTACTTGCGCATGTAGGCGGCGTTCTCGTGGGCGGGGGGCGACTGTTTGATCGTGGCCTGGCCCGACGCCCGCACGAGGTCGTCGCCGACCTCATCGCTGTTGAGGTGGAGCTCGACGTTCGGGTTTGCCCTGAGGTGGCGGACCTTGATCCCGTCGCGGGCGTGGATCAGGAACGACTTGCCGTCCCAGAGGAACCAGACGGGCACGGCCTGTGGCTTGCGGTCGGCGCCGGCCGTCACCAGCCAGATCACTATCTCCTTCTTGAGGCGCGACTCGGTGTGCCTGTCCACCATTCATTAGTTTGGCGCGGTGCGAAAACTGGCAGATTAGGGGCGAGATGAAGAAAGCACCAGTTCAGAAGAGCGAAGCGGAGTGGAGACGAGAGCTGACCCCGACGCAGTACCACGTGCTGCGCGAGAAAGGCACTGAGCGACCGTTCACGGGCGCGTACTGGGACACCAACGTTCGCGGCGCCTACCTGTGCGCCGGCTGCGGGGCCAGGCTGTTCGAGTCGGAGACCAAGTTCGACGCCCACTGCGGGTGGCCGAGCTTCTACGCACCGGCCGAGGGCGCGCCGATCGAGGAGGAGACGGACAAATCGTTCTTCATGGTCCGGACCGAGGTCAACTGCGCCAACTGCGGCGGGCACCTGGGGCATGTCTTCGACGACGGGCCCGAGCCGACGGGGCTGCGCTACTGCATCAACTCGGCGTCGATCAAGCTCGAGCCCTCTACGGGTTCGTAGTTTCTCGCCTCTGGCACTGGCGGCCTTGTTAAGTGCGAGCCTCGAGTAGCTTCCTGACGATCGGGCTCGGCACCTTCGGCTGCCACGCTTTGTAGGCCTCGCGCAGCGGCACCGGCCACAGCTCGTCGTAGTCCACCCGAGTCCCGAACGCCGACCCGCCCGCCAGAACGCGCAGCGCCAGCTCGAGGACGCGTCTCTGCATGACGCGGTCATGCGGCATGCCGAACGCGTGGCCGAACGGAAACTCGACGCCGACGATCCGCGGCGCGCGGCGCTCTTCAGCCACCGCAGGCATCATCGTCACCGTCACGGTCGGTATGCCGGCCGCCTCGATCCACCGTGCCAGCACGGGCACGTTCGAGCAGCAGTCGGGTCAAGCGGGTGCGAGGAGGAGCGCGTCCGCGCCCTGCCCGCGCAGGTGCGCGACGATCGCCGGCGCGGTGGTCCGCTTCCAGTCCACCAGCGCGCGGTCCTGGTAGCCCATCACGGCCGCGTGCTCCTGCACCGTGCCCCCGATCACGCCTTCCTCGACGAGGCCGGCCAGCCCGCGCAGCGGTAGCGCGATCTCGGGGTCGGCGAGAACGTCGTCCTCGTTGATGTGCAGGTGCGCGACGCCGATGTCCCCAGGGTTGCAATCGCAGCGAATCGACCGCCACGTCGGATCGCCCCACTCCGGCCGCGCCTGCTCGCCGTCGAGGTCGAACGCGGGGTGGATCTCCTTCAGATAGATGCCTGCCGAGCTCAGAAGCGCGATCCGCGCTGCAGACAGTCGTTTCTCGAACGGCGCCCACACAGCACCCTCCTCGCCGGGGAACGGACCGCGCCCCTCATAGAGAGGACGGAAGCTGCGCGGGAGAAACCGGTAGCTGTCGACGACCACTAGGCGAAGTCTGCCAGCGTGCCACTGAGCACGGGCATGACGGAGCCGCCGACCTCGATGCTTTCGGGGAGGTCCTTCGACGCGCCGTATTCGAGCTCGATGTGGACAAAGCTCTGGCGTCCCATCTTCGTCCCCTGCTCGCTGACCAGAGACACCCTCGGAGCGCGCTCGACCAGCCCGTACTTGACCGCGAACGCGCCCAATGGTCCGCTGGCGGACCCTGTGGCCGCGTCCTCCTGCACGTCTACCGCAAACATCCGGCTGTACAGGCGGCCGGGGCCTTCCACGGCGAACACGAAGACTCCGTGAGCGTCGTGCCGGCGCAGCAGCGTCTTCACGCGGGTTGGGTCGGACGCCGCCGCGTCAACGGTGCGCGGGTCACGCAGTGCAACAAACAGGAACGGAGTGCCGGTGGATGCCACCTGGGCAGGCACGTCGGGGACGACATCGCCTTCCTTGAGACCGATCGCTGCCGCCACCTTGGCGTGCGTGAAGACCTCGCCGAATCTCAGCGGCGGGTGGTTCATCCAGAACGCGATGCCACCATTCTTCTTCACGCCGCGCACGGCGACCGGACCGACCTTCTCCTCGAGCACGAAGTCGAGCTTGCCATCGGGCACCTTTCCTTCGTTCGCCAGCACCCACGCGGTGCCGATGGTGGGATGGCCGGCGAACGCAAGCTCGACGTACGGGGTGAAGATGCGCACCTTCGCGGCATGCGCGGAGTCGTCCGGCGGCAGGACGAAGGTCGTTTCCGAGAAATTCACTTCGCGCGCGATGCGCTGCATGTCGCCGGCCGAGATGTTCCGCCCGTCGAGCACCACCGCGAGCTGGTTGCCCGCGAGGGGTTTCTCCGTGAAGACGTCGACTACTCGAATCTGGCGGGTACTATCAGACATGTGGTGGTTCCGTGCGCAAGCAGCTTCCCGCCGTTGATCGCCGTGAGCTTGCCTTCCGCCGTCGCGATGGTTGCGCCGCGGTAGACGACCAGTCCTTCGCACCGGACGCGCCCCGTTTCGAGGGTGATCGGCCGCACGAAGTTCGCCTTCACCTCGAGCGTTGTGTAGCGCTCTCCTACTCCAAGCGTCGTGTGGATCGCGCAGCCCATCGCGGAGTCGAGCAGCGTCATCGCGAACCCGCCGTGGATCACCCCGATCGGGTTGTAGAGGTACTCGGCGGGCTCCCCCTCGAACATGGCCCTGCCCTGTTCGAACAGAGTCGCGGTGAACCCCATCGTCTCGGCGATCGGGGGCGGTGGCACGCGGCGGGCTGCGATGTCCGTCAGCAGCTCGAGGCCGGTTTTGCCCGGGGCCGCTCGCATTGCTTCGTATGGGTCTTCCCACGTGACCGTACGCGAACGCTTCTTCTCCGTCTCCATGCTCAAACTGAAAAGGCCGAAATCACGGCCAAAATTCCGAGTCCCGCGATAGCCAGTCCGCTGACGATGCTGACTCCGCGCACCACCGCCGGCGTGAGGCGAGCCCGCAGCGCCGACGCGGCGACCACCAGGATGATCCACCACGCGGCCGAGCCGAGAAGGACCCCTAGCACAACAAGGGCCGGCCGCAGGAGCGAACCGCCGGTGCCGAGGCCAAGCGTCGCCGCGAGCGCGGCGAACGAGATGATCGTCGCCGGGTTGGTGATCGTCAGGCCGAGCGTCGAGACGTAGACCAGGGCAGTGGTAAGGGCAGCGACGCCGAACGTCGCGATGACGGCGTAGAAACCGTCGGCGGTGGCGACTCCGAATCCCGAGAAGAGGCCTGTGAGCCGGCCCTGGACCAGCGTGCGCCTAACGCACAGGAAGAAGATCGGCCCGGGCGATGCGGCGATGGCAAAGCCCAGGACGAAGCCCCTGAGCAACAAGCTGGACACCGCATCCTCTCATGGGAGGGGAATTCTATTGGCTACGGGAAATAGGGCACAGGCTTGCCCGTTTCCGCAAACTTCTTCAGCCGGCCGACGATCCTGCCCCACGCGTAGTTGACCGACGCCAGGTCCGCGGGAGGCAGCTCCTCCGGCCAGCCGTCGTGGTTGAAGGTGACCTCATGGCCGCCGTCCTTCGCCGGCTTGATGTCCCATGTGACCCAGGTTCCCTTCCACTCCTCTCGCAGAACCTGCGCGTCCTCAAGGAGGCGGGGCTTGTCAAGGAGCGCAGGCTCGGAACCAGCCGCCTGTACCGCGCCGACCGGGCCGCTCTGCGGCCGCTGGAGTCGTACCTTCGCCGAATGTGGGCGCGAAACATCGACCGCCTGCGGTTGCTCGCTGAGGCCGAGGAGAGGTCGAAATCGAAGAGGTAGCGATCGAGCAGCGAATCGCCGCTTCGCCCGCGACGGTGTTCTCTTACCTCATCGACCCGGCGAAGTTCGTGCTGTGGATGGGTATCGGCGCTCAGCTCGATCCGCGGCGCGGGGGGTCGTACCGCATCGACGTCGACGGCGAGCATTTCGCGACCGGTGAGTACATCGAGGTCGACCCACCCCGCCGCCTGGTGTTCAGCTGGGGCTGGGAGGGGAAGTCGGACGTGGCGCCGGGTTTGACGTCGGTCGAGATCGAGCTCGAGGCCGATGGGCAAGGCACGATCCTCCGGCTGCGGCATTCCGGACTGCCGAACGAGACCGAGCGCGCGAGTCAAGGCGCAGGCTGGACGCTTTACATGGGCAAGCTCGCCGTCGTCGTCGCCTAGCCGCCGGTCCTTTACCCGCCTTTAAGCACGCCTTCCGTATCCTCAACAACTCGTGGAGATCCTCCGGAACATCACGCGCCACAAGCTGCGCAGCTTCTTGACCATCTCGGGCATCGTCATCGGCGTGCTCGCGCTGACGACGATGGGCGCGCTGGCCGAGAACTTCAACGCGCTCATCGACGGCGGCGTCAAGTACTTCGGCGGCAGCATCCAGGTGGGGCCGCCGGACGGCCAGGCCGCGAACCTGATCCCGATGTCGAAGCTCGACGAGATCAAGAAGGTCGACGGCGTCGAGGCGGCGTTCCCCGGCTACTCCTTCCAGGCGAAGCCGGGCGGCACGATCGTCGTGAGCTTCGGCATCCCGGACACGATCGCCGCGGGCGATCCCGAGGAGAACAACTACAGCGCCCTCAAGCTCACCTACGCACATGGCCACAGCCTCGCGGCCGGGTCGCATGGTGAGGTGGTGCTCGGCTCGACGATCGACAAGGAGTTCAAGAAGAACGTCGGCGACACCATCGACCTGCCGGTGCGACCCGCCGACGCCAAGGCCGACTTCGTCAACCACACATTCACGGTCGTCGGCATCCTGGACGAGACCAAGACGGCGCCGGACACCTTCGCCTACATCAACGTTGCGGACGGGCAGATGCTCTTCCGGGACAGCCTGCCCGCCGCGCTGCGCGACACCATCGACGTGACCCAGCTCACGGAGGGCATCTCGGTCTACAGCAAGCCCGGCACTTCGCTCGCCGAGCTCGACAAGATCGCGGACCGCATCAACAACCAGGTGACCGGTGTCAAGGCGATACGGCCGAGCGACCTGGTGAACGGCTTCAAGTCGGGCGGCGCCATCTTTACCGCGATCACCACCGCGGCGGCGCTGCTGGCGCTGATCATCGGAGGCCTGTCGGTGGTCAACACGATGTTCATGTCGGTCGCTGAACGTGTCCGCGAGATCGGCCTGAAGAAGGCGGTCGGCGCGACGACGCTCAACGTGATGGGCGAGTTCCTGATCGAGGCGACGCTGATCGGCCTCATAGGCGGCCTGATCGGCTACGGGCTTGGCGCCGGCATCGTCGTCGCGCGCAACCTATGGTTCGCACCCGCCGACGGTTCTTCGCTCTTCCTGATCACGCCCGCCTTGACGATCTTCGCCATCGGCTTCGCCACGGTGCTGGGCGCGGTGGCCGGCGTCCTGCCGGCCTGGCGGGCGGCCAGTCTCGACCCTGTGATCGCGCTGAGGACCGAATAGATGGCGGGCATCCGCCTGGTCGGGCTGACCAAGAACTACAAGCGGGGGTCGGAGATCATCCGCGCCCTCGACGGCGTCACCCTCGACATCGACAAGGGCGAGTTCGTCGCCGTGGTGGGACGCTCGGGTTCGGGCAAGACCACGATGCTCGACCTGCTGGGACTCCTGCTCAAGCCCACGGCGGGCAACTATTTCCTCGACGACGTCGACACGACCAGGCTCGGCGACCGCGAGCGAGCACACCTGCGCGCGCTCAAGGTCGGATTTGTCTTCCAGGAGTACAACCTGCTGTCCGGCCTGAACGTGCTCGAGAACGTGATGCTGCCGCTGCGCTACGTGAAGAACGGCAGCGCGGGCAAGCAGCGGGCAATCGAGCTCATCGACCGCGTCGGGCTGAGCGACCGGCTCAAGCACCGGCCGGGCGAGCTGTCGGGAGGGCAGATGCAGCGTGTCGCGATCGCGCGGTCGATGGTCAACGGGCCGTCGCTCATCCTCCTCGACGAGCCGACGGGCGCGGTCGACACCGAGACGGCCCAGCAGCTGGTCGACCTGCTGAAGCGGCTGAACCGCGAAGACCGCGTCACCGTCGTTCTGGTCACACACGACACCGACATCTCGGCTCAGGCCAAGCGCCAGGTCCGGCTCAAGGACGGCAGGGTGCTGACCGACGAGCGGATCGAGCAGCCCGTCCTGGCCTGACGAACCGGGGGGCGATAGTTACCCCCGGCGAGTAGTCTTCGTTAAGCAAACGTGGGTCGCCGCCTGCTCACCGCGCTGGGAATCGTCCTCGGCCTGATGGTCGCGGCGATCGTGGCCGCCGCCGCCTACACCGCCTTGAAAACGCCCCTGTCAACCCAGCCGAACAGCGGCCTGACGCCGGAGAACTGCACCCCCGGGCCCTGCGCCAACGTGAGCGGCTATACCATCTGGATCTCGAACGTGCACGTGACGAACGACGTCGTGCACATGACGGTGAAGTTCGAGAACTCGAGCACCGCGACGCACGTCGACCCTTCGGACCTGCTCCTTATCGACGCCGGGCGACGCCAATCACAGATCGTGATCGACGCGGCGGGGTGTCAGAAGTTCGAGCGCCACGAATTCAGCGGCGGGGCGCTCGCGGGCCCTTACGACATCTGTTTTCGTGTCGGCAACGTGACCCCTCCGTTCATCCTCCACTGGTCGCCTGACCTGGGCGCGTTCTGCTGCCAGAAAGACATCAAGATCTGGCCTTCCTGAACTCGAGCGCCGGGTCGGGCTGAATATTTAGATCATGCCAACGGTCGTGGTCACGGGAGCCACGGGAGCGATCGGATCGGCGACCGTCGCAGAGCTGACCAGGCGGCGGGCGCAGGTGATACCGCTTTCACGGCCGTCTCTTGATCTCTCTTCTTTCGCCTCGGTGCGAGCCGCGGCACGGGAGCTGAACCGCACCGCGGGCCACATCGACGCGCTGCTTCACATCGCGGCCGCCTATTTGACGGGCTATCAGAAGAACTCAGACCGGATCGAGCTGATGCTGGCGACGAATCACCTCGGTCCTTTCTTGTTGACCAACCTTCTGCGCGACCGGCTGGCGCGCGGCGGACGCGTGATCACCGTGACCGCACCGTCCGGCACGCACGTGGACATCGACCGCCTGCTCGACCGCGACCGGTTCAGCGCCTTCCATTCGTTTGGCGCGACGAAGGCGGCCAACCTCCTGTTCACATTCGAGCTGGCACGGCGGGCGAGCCGGTGGGACGTGCGCGCGAACGCGTTCCACCCCGGCATCGTTCGCTCGGAGCTCGCGCGCGATGGGCCGCGCGTGGCGCGGCTGGCGATGCAGTGGTTCGGCCGAGACGCTTCGCGGCCGGCGCAGGACCTGGTCGACCTCGCCCTCTCCCCAGCTCACGCCGGCACGACGGGATGGTTTTTCAAGGGAGGCCGGCGGATCGAACCACCGCGGTCGACGATGAATGTCGCGCATCAGGCTGAGCTGTGGAAGCGGAGCGCCGAGCTTGTGGAGCTGGAAAGCGGCTTCTAGATCCTCACGGGGCGTTCACAACTCCCTCACAACTCCTGGGAAGCATGGACGGTGATGCAAATCTCATTCATATAAAGGAGTGAATCGAAATGAGACGCGGATTCGGTTTGGCGGGATTGCTGGTGACGGTGATCCTGCTCGTTGTGGTGGGCGCGATCGCCTACAACGTGGGATGGTCGGACGGGGTGAACACGCACCTTCCGGCGGCCACGCAGGGCGACGGCACGCCCGCCGTGTACTACGGCCCGCACTACTGGGGCGGAGGATTCGGATTCTTCGGGATCCTGTGGTTCCTCCTGATCCTGTTCGGGATCTTCTGGCTGTTTCGCATCGCGTTCTGGGGCTTCTTCGGACGGCGGATGTGGGGCGGCGGATGGGGCTACGGGCGCGGCTTCGGCCGGGGCTGGGGTTACGGCCCTGGCATGGGCTCATTCGAGGAGAGGGCGAAGGACTGGCATCGCCGCCAGCACGGTGAGCCTGAGCCACCTTCTGGTTCGACACCTCCACCCCCCACGGACACGCGCTCCGTCTGAGCGCGCCCGTGACTGAACCTAGGATGGTCGCCGTGGCGACCATCCTGGTCGTGGACGACGAGCCTCGGATCGTACAGCTCGTCCGCGACTACCTGGAGCACGGTGGGTTCACCGTGCTCACGGCTTCGGATGGGCCGTCTGCTTTGCGCTCGGCGCGTACCGGCCGTCCGGATCTGGTCGTTCTGGATCTCGGACTTCCCGGCATCGACGGTCTTGACGTGGCGCGGTCTTTGCGGCGCGATGGGGCGGTGCCGATCATCATGCTGACCGCACGGACCGAGGAGTCGGACAAGCTGGTCGGGCTGGAGCTGGGTGCGGACGACTACCTCACCAAGCCGTTTTCGCCCAAGGAGCTGGTGGCGCGGGTGCGTGCGGTGTTGCGGCGCGCGGAGGGGGCGTCTGTGCCTTCGGATGTGGTCCGAGTCGGATCCGAAGTGGAGCTGGACGTGCCGCGTATGGAAGCGCGTTTCTCCGGCCGGCGCGTGGATTTGACGCGGAGCGAGTTTCAGATCGTCTCTGTGATGGCGCGGCAACCGGGTCGGGTTTTCACTCGCTCGCAGCTCTTGGACGTGATTCGCGGCCTGGCATTCGAGTCGTATGAGCGCGCGATCGACGCGCACATCAAGAACATCCGGCGCAAGATCGGAGCGCAATACATCGAGACGGTGTTCGGCGTCGGCTACCGATTCGCCGAGCCGGCATTGCGATGAGAGCGGGGGGCGGTCGAGGCCGCTGGCGGCGCTGGGACTCGAGCGCGTGGCCGGCAACGATGCGCCGGCCGCAGTGGTGGCCCGAGGGCGAGCCGTTCCCACCTCGTCGATGGGGCCGCGGGTACGGTTACGGCCCTCCCCCATTCATCCGCTGGATCGGCTGTTTTGTTCTGGGAGTTCTGGGCGTCGCGTTTCTGACTGGCGGACTATTGGGAGCTCTGTTCGGCCGCGGTGAGGGTCCGCATCCATTCTTCCTCTTTCCAGTTTTTCTGCTGATCGTGCTCGTGGCGATCGCAGCCCTGGGCGGCGTGCGGCGCATGGCGCGACCTATGAACAACCTGATCCAGGCCGCGCGCCGCATTGAGGAGGGCGACTACTCGGCGCAGGTGCCGGAATGGGGCTCGCAGGACATCCGCTCCGTGGCCCGCGCGTTCAACGCGATGTCGGCGCGCCTGAAGGCGATCGACGAGCAGCGCCGCAACTTCATGGCCGATGTGACGCACGAGCTGCGGACGCCACTGTCGGTGATACGCGGTCAGGCCGAGGCGATCTTGGACGGCGTTTACCCGGCCGACACGGCGCACCTGGCGCCGATCCTGGACGCAACCCAAACGCTTGACCGCCTGGTGGAGGACCTGAAAACGCTGGTCGAGACAGATGCGGGCAACCTGGTCCTGCACAAAGAATCGACCGACCTGGGCGTGCTGGTGCACGACACGGTCGAATCGTTCCGCCCGCAAGCCGACTCGAAGGGGATCTCGCTCACGAGCGAATTGGCCCCCAACCTGCCACCGAAGGAGGTCGACCCAGCTCGAATCCGTCAGGTGGTTGGCAATCTGCTGTCGAACGCGATCCGCCATACCCCGGCGGGCGGCTCGGTGAAAGTTGTGGTCGACTCATCTGGCATCACCGTGGCTGACACCGGTGAAGGCATCCCGTCGCAGCTGTTGCCCCAAGTATTCGAGAGGTTCGCGAAAGGCCCGAACTCAACGGGCAGCGGCCTCGGGCTTGCAATCGCGCATGACATCGTCGTCGCTCACGGTGGAACGATCTCCGTGCAGAGCTCCCCTGACAGCGGAACCACAGTTCTGATGACAGTGCCTGGGAGCCAAGGCTAGGGCCTGTCGAGCTATGGCGAGGTGGTCGCTTCCGTGTTCCGGCACTGGGGATAGCCGCTGCAGCCCCAGAACGTCTGGCCTGCCGAACGGCCGTGCCGGGCAGTACGCAGGACCATCGGTCGGCCGCACACCCTGCAAAGTGGCGTAGCAGTCGCAAGCGTCGGGACGAACTCGCTGATACCTGAACAGACGCAATCAGCCCAACAAGCTGCGCCCCGTCGATCAGGGTCAAATTCTTTGCTGCGGTCCATCGCCGTGCGTCGTCCGTGAATGAACCGGAAGTGACGAAGATGGCACCGTTGCGTGCTCGTCAGCGACCGCGCCCCATAACTCACGAACCTGTGGAAGCCGAACCACGCGCGATCTCCAATGCTTCGCCTGTGAGTAAGGCTTGACCTCAGATGGTGGCGGCCTCTGACCGATCCCTGTCAAGGCATCCTGCCCAAGTCGAACTCGCTCATCGCTTCGCTGGTGTAGGCGTTCGACGACGGGTCACCCGTACCTCCGAAGGGGCGGAGTCACTGGCCGCGAGAAGAAGGTCTCGTGGCCTTGTCAAGCAGGGTGACGAAATGCGACCTAATTGACTCCGGGAACGGGTCCCTGGCGCAGGCCGAACACGTTGCCGTCAGGATCCTTGAACCAGGCACCTCGAGCAGGGCCGATCTGGGCGATAAAGTTCGTCGTCTTCGGCGATTCGTATTCCTCGAAGGTGATCCCGCGCGTGGTCAGGTCGCGGATGACGCTCTCCAGGTCGTCGACCTCGAAGTGCGCCACGGTCTGACCGGCGTTCGGCTGCCCGCGTCTCACTGAAACTTGGGTTCCCTTTCCAGCGCCGTAGCGCACAGCGAAAGGCGTCTCGTCGAGCAGCGACAGACCCAGCTGCTCGCCGAAGAAACGCTTTGCACGATCAAGGTCGGTCACAGCAACCGTTGGAACCAGCATCGCATCGTCAAGCAATGTCTTCACCTCGTTTCCAGAGCAGAACGCTGGGGACATGCTAACCGTCACATGCTTTTCCGTTGTACCACCGGATAGTTCGGTCGGTTCGACATCCCCGGATGTCGTCTAATCCAAGGTGCGGAACCCGGTTCGCACGATTTTCGACGGTCGTACTGGGCTGGTTTTCACCGTCCCACGGCAGTCATGACGTATGGAGGGGCCTAGTTAGTGCACCGGCGCCGCCATCCGGCGCCGGACATTCAACCAAGGCGGGCGTCCCGTCTCCCGCTTGAACCGCGATCCAGACTTGCGACAGGTGCGCTAAAAGGTGGTGGACGGGGGTCGACATCCCTACCAATCCCCATGTCCAAGTCACCTACCGCATCGCTTGACGGGCGTGCAGCGCGCGGCGGACCATCGATACGACTGCCGCCGGAGCGTCGAGAACGTCTCCGGCGGTGAAGCGGAGAAGTCGGTACCCGGCATCGATCAGGCGGTTCTGGCGGCGGTTGTCTGCGGCGAGGCTCGCGCGATGCGTTGCGCCGTCGTACTCGATCGCGAGCCGAGCGTCGGGATAGT
>WNFX01001818.1_pt1 | contig 56300 bp, 43 predicted proteins | sample 5400111 | NCBI WGS metagenome assembly WNFX01 (sample SAMN13153363, study PRJNA577476) | soil metagenome | isolation source: 40 cm soil or saprolite under grassland replicate 1 | place: USA:California | collected 2016-06-15
TTGTCCCAGTTTCTGATTAAGTGTCATACGTGAAAGATACATTCTGGCCAGGGTCTTATAACTAAAGTATGACGAAAGATGTTGTAGTTTATCCACCTGGTTCGGACTGAGCGGTGCCTGGATGAAAGGGCCTCTCACCAACAATGCCTTGTGAAGTGGTGTCGCTGAACCTGTCACCGTTAGCCGGATATCACCTCCAAGAAGTACAACTATGATGGTGAGTATGAGCGGGCTGAGCACTTTTGTCCATCCGGAAGTCTGGCGTCTCCTGGATTTTCCTGACGACCGTCCCTTCCCCGGGAACGGATTGCTGGTTTGCCCTTGATGCGGAGTCAGAGGCATTTCCGGCAGCTCTGTATCTATTGTCATAAAGACTCCTACACAACACGATTTCTTATAGTCATATAAGCTATTTGAGAAAGAGATCGTTTACCTTGCTGGAAATATATGCACAATAACAAAATACCCCGGCCCTCTGTAGGTGCCGATTTATCGGCCCTCGGTAGACTTCACGCTATCCCGACTTATTATTTAACATTCATTATCTAAACTCGCTGATATGCCCACTATCCCAATGAAACAGTTAATCTGCATTTATATTATGGTACCTCTTATTAGCGCATGCTTGTTTCATAATTGTATTATACCCATTTGTATTTAAAAGCACCGCTATCCCAGCGTTTCTATACGTAAGAAAGTACTAATTCCGTGGCAAAGTAACAGGCATGAGGTGGTATTGCATCTTTAGCGCTATGATACGCGCCACCGCCTCGTTCACGCGTACCATGGAGAGCCGACCATCGAGGAGTGCCTGTCTAAGCGCCTCGATCACAGCCGCTGTGCGAGCACTCCCCATCGGACTAAGGATCATATCGTTGCCAGCCTGGATTGCCAGCACAGCCGCTTCTGGCTCGCTCCATCGTGCGGAGATGCCACCCATATAGAGCGCGTCGGTAACAACCACGCCATCGTAACCAAACTGTGTGCGTAGGATATCGGTCATGAATGTATGCGAAAGTTCCGTGGGCATGACCAGATCGATGGCAGGCATGAGCACGTCGGTCGACATGATCATTCCAGGCCGTATCAAAGGATCGGGCGAGTTGATCAGGGTCTTATATGGTGCGAGTTCAGTCGCATAGATTTGATCTCGCGAGCGCTTATCGGTTGGCAGAATATCGTGCGCGTCGTATGGTGTAGCGCCGAGACCACCAGGATAGTGTTTTATACAGGCAATCAACCCGTGGCTTTGCATTGCTTCAATATAAGGACCGGCATATTTAATCACTGCATCCGCAGTAGTGCCAAAGGTGCGATCAGCGGTGTCGTAGCCGGGCACAATCGCTACATCTATGTCTGGGGCCAGGTCGGTATTGAGACCGAGTGAGAGCAAGTCGTGGGCCATTTTCGCTCCCTGCTGGCGATCAAAATCCAGGCTTCCCGTTTGGCTGATCTCCGTGGGACCGGGTCGCGCTCCATAAATATGCTCAAGGCGATTGACATACAAGCCACCCTCTTCATCGACTGAAATCAAGAGGGGGATCTTCGCTCGTTGCTGGGCCTGGCTGGTTGTTGCTCTTGCCTGACCGACAGTCTGCAAGTGGGATTCATACATAATCATTCCACCGACATGCAGTTGAGTAATCATGTAGTCCAGGTCATCTGAATAGTTGTTCTGCTCGCTCTCGGTCATAATCATCTGGCCCAGCTTCTCATCTAGCGACATATGCGCCACATAAAGACCAGCCAACTCTTTATAGTTCATGCGATCAACCAGGTGTGTGAGAGAATTCAACTGGGACATGTTATAGGGAGCTTTGACAAAGGGGCCAGTTTGCTCTAGTGAAGCTGTTGCTTGCACTCCAGGAGCAAGTGGGTTGCTTGAGCCATAATGTATCAACAGGTCGGCAACAATAACAATCGCGGACAGTGCGACCAGGGACAGCGAGATGTAGAAACCAGTCCTTCGTCGTCTTGATCGTGGCCCGCGAAGCGCGTGGCCCTGCTGCGACTCCCGTGCGATTTCACTCTGGTGTGGCAGGATTATTGGCGAGCGTTCTGCATCTTTAGGCATAAAGCTTCCTGGCCGCTTTCTGTTTTGTAATAACTATACCAAAACATCTATTCCAGTAGCAACAGCATAAGAGAGACACATCACCCGACTCGCGATCATCCTGACACGACTCCTGTCAACCTGACTCAGTCCCTGCCATCGTCATCCTGACTCAACCCTTGTCATCGTCAACCTGACTCAGCCCCTGTCATCCTGAGCGAGTGACGAGGCCAACATTACCCTAGCAATAGGAGGCTCTGTCAACCTGACTCAGCCCCTGTCATCCTGAGCGAAGCGAAGGATCTCGGCGAGAGAAGATACACCTCCGACGCCCACTTAGACTCGGCTCCTGTCAACCTGACCCAGCCCCTGTCATCCTGAGCGAAGCGAAGGACCCCGAAGAGAGAACCTGACATCCCCTCATCAAGGGAGTGCAGAGGGCAACGCCCTTTGCCGGGAGTGCGAGGGTGTCCCTCGCTTCTTTCTTCTCCCAGCGGGCCGCAGGCCCGCAAATAGAGTGATGAGGGGATGTCAGAGAGAATCCTCTTGACAATCACTAATTTTCCGGTTATTCTTTTCATATCGTATGTTGACTGATATATCAATCAAAAATAAAGAGGACCTATGCAACAAGAAACAATACGACCGGAAAATTCAGAAGAGACCTTAACTCCCGAGAATACAGCGCCAGAAACTGGCGAACCATTGCCTTATACAAGGCGAGAAACCATCTTCACCATGATTGGTGTACTATGCGTCGTCTTTCTCTCTATACTAGATCAGACCATTGTAGGCGTCGCCATGCCCCACATCGTCGGTGATTTGCAGGGATTTGATCTGATCACGTGGGTTTCAATTGCTTACTTGCTCACATCAACTGTGCCGATTCCCATTTACGGCAAACTCTCAGACCTGTTTGGACGCAAGCCAATTATGCTGTTCGGTATCGTGGTCTTTCTCGCGGGTTCAGCACTTTGCGGGACGGCACAGACTATGAATCAGTTGATCGTGTTTCGTGCCTTTCAGGGTTTGGGAGCCGCAGCATTGCAGCCGATCGCTATAGCTATCATCGGTGATTTGTTCCCACCGCGCGAACGTGGCAAGTGGCAGGGCGTAAGTGGGAGCATTTACGGGCTGGCCGCTATTCTCGGTCCTCTCGCTGGTGGCTGGATTACGGATAATACTTCATGGCGCTGGGTGTTCTACATCAATGTTCCTGTTGGCATCATCGCACTGCTGGTGCTCATCTTCGTGATGCCTACACTGCGCAGTAAAGTCGGACAAGTCACTATCGATTACGTTGGCGCGGCCCTGCTCATCCTTGGTACTGTTCCATTGCTGCTGGGCTTTACGCTGGCAGGCAACCAGTATGCCTGGCTCTCGCCACAAATTCTCGGATTGTTTGGGGGAGCAGTCATTGTACTCATCGTGCTTGTGTTCTACGCTACACGCCTGGAACGCCAGGGAAGAGAGCCAATTTTTGAGCCAGGATTGATCACAAACAGCGTGCGCATTTACGGCGTTTCCCTGCTGGTGACGGTCATTATCAGCGTTAGCTTATACGGAACCTCCTTCGCCATTCCCCTGTTCGCGCAGGGCGTGCTTGGCACATCGGCCACCAATAGCGGGTTGATACTCGTGCCGTTTATGCTGACTGCTATCGGCGGCAGCATTTGTTCTGGCCTGGCGCTTACCCTGACCGGAAAATATAAGTGGGTTGCTCTTCTCGGTCTCGTCATCAATATTGCTGGAACGCTCCTGCTGGTGCGCCTGGATGCCAATTCCAGTTATGGGCAATTGCTGGTGGCGATGCTGGTCCTTGGTCTCGGTGTTGGCTCGGGTCTGGCGGTCTACACTACAGTCGTGCAGAATGTCTATCCGAAAAAAATCGGCGCAGCATCTTCGACGCTGGTCTTCTTCCGCCAGCTTGGCGGAACGATCGGACTTGCCGCGATGGGTTCTGTTCTTGTCTCAAGCTATGTCCCGGCATTTCACGCTGCGCTGCCTGATGCGCTCCGGCATATGCTGCCGGCAAGCCTGCTGGGTGCGTTTGATAACCCGCTCATCCTGCTCTCGCCCGACGGGCTCTCACGCATACACGCCGGTTTCGCAGGCTATGGTGCGCAGGGTACGGCAGCGTTCAACATACTACTACAGGCAGTGAAAACGGGATTGGCGCAGAGTGTTCATAATGTCTTCTTACTGAGTTTAGTGATTATCCTGTTTGGCTTCATCGCTGTCTTTTTCCTCAAGGAGATCCCTTTAAGGGAGCGAAAGACAGCAAATCAAAAGCCGGAAGGATAGTGCCGGTTTCATCAAATCAATGCACACCGCTATGCTTTCAGCATACGCAGCACATTGTCGACACCGGGCAGGCGATTCGCTTCATAGCCCCAATAACTGAGGCCGAATACCATCCCTTGAATGCACCATTCAAAGGCAGTCGTCAGAAGGTCGGGGTCTCCTGCAACAACCTCTCCGGCAGCCTGCCCTTCGACAATAAGCTGTTTCAAAGCTTCGTGACTTGACTGGCTCTCCTGCAAGACAATCTGCCGCATTTCCTGGGGTACAGCGTAACTCGTCAATGCCTGGAGTACCAGCATTTCATACTCCGGTTCCTCCTGCGCTCCTTGTGACATCTGTGAGATCAGCCAGTTCAGGCGATCCCAGGGAGTACCCGGCTGTGCTTGCGCGCGCAGCATGAGTTCGAACGACCCTTGTAGAGCTTTTTGTAACAGTCTGATGAAAATAGCCTCTTTATTAGCGAAATAGTGATAGACCAGTCCATAACTGACGTTAGCGGCGGCAGCGATATCCGACATTTTTGTCTCACTAAATCCTTTGTGCGCAAAAATAGCTTTTGCGGCTTCGAGAATACGCTCCTTCTGCTCTTCACGTATCCGCGCATTGGTTTCTTCTGTACGAGGTGACATCTGTTCTTTACTCTTCACTCCGGAATTGTATATACAACATTGGTTATATGCTTGATTATATGCTGCTTCATTATGTCATGTCGAGCTTGCAAACTATATGTCTCACCATCCTTCCAGGGAATTTCCCTCCCGTAGGGGCGAGGGCGGTGGAGAGTGGCCGGGTGGGCCTTTATGGTCGCCCGCCGTCCCTTATTGGATGGTTATCCATGCACATCCCAGGTCCACAAGCTTTCTGGACAGAGTTTATCCACGAGTGCTATTATCAAATATGTCAGGAGCATAAGGTACGTAACTAGAACACGAGGAATCCCAATATGCAGGTAGGTGTCACATTCCCACAGACTGAAATAGGTGCAGACCCTGTAGTCATCCGCGATTATGCTCAAGCAGTACAAGGGCTAGGCTACAAACACTTAGTTGTGTTCGATCATGTCCTGGGTGCCGATCCCACAAACCGTCCAGGCTGGCAGGGTTATACCTATCGTGATATGTTTCACGAACCTTTCGTACTCTTCGGTTATCTTGCGGCATTAACGCAACTTGAGCTGGTTCCGGCTGTTATTGTCCTTCCTCAGCGACAGACCACGCTTATCGCCAAGCAAGCCGCGGAGGTGGACATACTTACCGATGGAAAGCTGCGTCTCGGCGTGGGAGTGGGCTGGAACCCGGTGGAGTACGAGGCGTTGGGTAAGAACTTCAACACGCGAGGGCGCATGATAGAGGAACAGATCGCGGTCATGCGCCTCCTATGGAGTCAGGAAGTCGTCAGTTACAAAGGTCGGTTCCATACCATCACCGAAGCCGGGCTTAATCCTCTCCCTATACGGCGTTCCATCCCTATATGGATGGGTGGAAGTGCCGATGTGCTACTGCATCGTGTTGCACGTTTGGGTGATGGTTGGTTTCCTCAGGGACGACCAGATAATCAGATGCGTGAAACTGTCGAACGCCTACGCCGCTACATCAGGGAGGCTGATCGTGATCCGGATACAGTAGGCATAGAGGCGCGTATGAACGCTCGTGAGGGCAATCTCAATGAATGGGTACGCCAGACGAAAGGATGGCGAGACCTTGGAGCAACACATATCTCCATTAACACAATGGGTGCCGGGTTTAAGTCACCTGACGAACACATAGAGGCAATCCGTCGCTACAAAGAAGCTCTTGCTGACTGATTTTTCACCTTTGTGCATCCTCTCCTCATTCCTGGATGCCGGGGCGCACCCAGGAGAAGACCAACAAGCGTTTGCTTCTTTGTCCTACTGCAAAACCATCATCTTATGCAAATGCTCAAGAGCCACCTCTGGATCATCACACACTCCCTCGTGTACTGGAGAGGTCTGAATGATAGTGCTGCGTGGGGACACTAACCAGTGAAATCGCTCTGATTGAGACATCTTTCCCAGTGGACCTGCTTCTGGGCCTCCCTCGCAAATGCGCATGATCGTAACCAGTTGCTGTTGAATGGCAGCGAGGTCAAGATCAGGTGACAGCGCCAGCGCGCGCGCCCCATTCAGGTGGATACGTGCTTCGAGAAAGCCCAGTGTACGGCAAAAAAGTATTACACCGACATTGAGACATTCTCCGCGCTCAACGCTTGGCACGAGCCGGATGAGCACATAATCATAGGAGTTGGGTGCGTGCATGCAAGGCCTCCTCCACAAAGTAACGCGAGGCTACCAGGCGGTCGAGCAGGTACCCCTGGTATGCCTCGCGGTGCGAATCACTATCAGCGAAGAACAGGTCAGAATTCAGCCAATCACCGGGGATCAAGTTAACCGTCTGTTGTATCATCTCTGGATTTAAAGACCTTGTCAAAAGGGTATCTGCTTCCTCGAGAGCGCTGGCCACCGGAAGTAGTACATGATCCTTGATGGGGGGGAATGGGCTGCGGCTACGCGAAAGGTAATCCCCTGTACTATGATGAAAGTAGAACGAAGCTCCATGATCAATCAGCATCAGTCGCCTATGCCAGAAAAGCATGTTGGTATTGCGCGGAGTGCGATCCACATTGGTGACATAGGCATCGAACCATACAATTGAGGATGCCAGTAAGGGATCAAGCCTGTTTGCGTCAAGCGGAATGAATTCGAGTGCTCCGGGTAAGTAATCCAGAGCCAGGTTCAAGCCTGCACTCGCCTGGATTAAAGATCGGATCTCGTAATCCGGTTCAGAACGTCCTAGTATGGGATAAAGTTCCAGGAGCACGATTTCGGGAATAGGCAGCCCAAGTGCTCGACCAAGTTCACCTGCCACTAACTCGGCTATCAGTGCTTTTACACCCTGACCGGCGCCACGAAACTTCAACACATAGAGGCCATCGTCATTGGCTTCGACAATGGCCGGCAGTGAGCCTCCCTCCCGCAATGGGGTGACATAGCGAGTAACCGTCTGTGTTCTAAGCATGCTTCTATTGTGACAACTCCCCTTGAATAAATCCAGGGGCTTCTCAGGAAACGCTGCACCCATCGGTGTACGTTAGCTCCTGAAGGCCATGCCCTGGCCTAGCAATGTTGAGAATATTCTTAGCGGCATTCTCATCACGGTCAGTGATATAGCCGCAGAAAGGACAGATATGGGTACGCATGGACAGCGATTTCTGCACGATCTCACCACACTTGAAACACTTCTGCGAAGTAAAGCGCGGATTCACTCGTACCACTGTGTGCCCAGCTCTCTCAGCCTTTTCACTCAGGATGTCGAGAAACGCGCCCCAACTGGCATCCATGATACTCTTTGCCAAGGAATGATTTTGGACCATGTTGAGTATAGACAACTTCTCAACAGCAATCATCTGATAGTATTCAGCGTATTGTTTTGCTGTCTTATAATGGAAGTCACGACGCTGCCACTTGATCTTGAGATGGGTTTGTGCCGTGCTACGTGCGGCCTTGCGCTGTCGATGAGAACTTTTTTTGCGTCGGCACATCATGCGTTGTTTGCGTCTGAGCGTCTTCTGCGACGTGCGATAGAAGTGGGGATTCTCAATAGAATTACCCTCAGAGTCCGTGAGGAACGATTTCAGCCCTACATCAATACCAATGGCAGGATGAGAACATACAGATGGAGTATGCTCATTAGATGGTTCAGTCTCGCACACGATAAGGGCATACCAATGCCCATCCGCTCGATAGACAAGAAAGACTGTTTTAGGTTTGCCCTCTATCAGGCGATGCAACTTGATTTTGAGGGACTTGCCTATCTTGGCAGGGACAATGAGATGCTTCTTGTCCTCATGCAAATACACATCCTTACCGTATTGTCTCAATTGGAACGAGTGCCAGCGGTTCGGCTTTTTAAAGCGGGGGAAACCCACTGTCTCTCCCAACTCTCTGAAAGCAAGATAGCGTTTGAGGGCTTTGGTGAGGCGATCTGCAAGGGTTTGTACTGTGGTAGCAGGTACATACTCACCGCCACGTCCCTTAAAACGGGCGGTCAACTCATACTTGCCTGGGAACGTCCCTTTCTCAGTGTACTGTGCTTTGACGACCTCCAACATCTCATTATACAGCTGTCGAGTTTCAGACAAGCACTGCATGAGCAAACGGCCTTGTTCCTTGTTTGGATAGAGACGGTACTCAAATGTTCGCATAGGTGTATGCTATTAGGTTCATTAGAATATGTCAAGTTATCCATTGCGTGTGGGCGGCAATTCACCCACATGGCTGAAGCCAGTGACCTCTTGCCATTTGAGGAAGCAAGTATCTGAACAATTTACGATATGATAGACTATAGGTAGACTTGAATACAAGGGAATGTAAGAAGATGGCACAGAAGCACAATCGATGGATCGAAGAAAGAGACACACACTGGAACTCTATCCAGGCCGTGCATCCTGGCGAAGTATTTCCACTGTTTCACCTGGCAAGAAACGGCACAACCACCCGCCTTGATGATAATGGCTTGTTTGCCGGTATTGCCTCGCGGATACGACTACAAACCGGGCTACTTGATCCACTGAACATCTCAATTGCAGCCGCTCCCTATGCTCTGCAAAGAGCAGCTGCGATAGCTCCTTTTGACCGCCACAAGGGATACCCTCTTGATCAGGAGGACCTCTCGTTACAGAACAGAATCAAGAAAATCGCTCGCATGAAACGCGAACTGGCTGAAATTGTGGAAGGTATGGGCCTCGTCGTTTTTGCTGCCTATGAAGACCTGCCATTGCATAGCCAGTTGCGCTCTTTCCAGGTTAACGGTTCTCCTTCTCTTCCACCAGAAATTGCAACTCTGCTTGAGCGCATATTCCTCACGCTGACCTTTCCCGGTGGCTCATCTTTTACCGCAAGGGCAGTATACAAAACCAACCAGCTCTTTCTGCTGTTCCGTACATTTTTCCCTACGGATACTGGCCCCTTACCTATAGTGGACTCCGTTCCAGCAGAACTGGAGAGCTTGAACATAGAAGAGGGCTTTCGTATCCTTCTGCCTTTTGATGTTGAATTGGTGCAAACAATTCGGGCGAAGTTTCTGCTGCTATCTGGCTCATGATCTATCCTTACACTCTCGAATTCCTGTTCGAACTGTTCTACTTCCAAAGACGTAAGTACTTATCAACTTCGTTCTCTTGACATCAAGCAAGCATACAAACTATACTTATACTGCTACTGTTAGGCCAAAGTAATTAGAAAGGGCTAGCCAATTAAATACAACGTGATAGCTTTCATGAACGCTACCTGATGTGTAAAGGTTCGGCATCACTTTGTAGTAATAATGTTTCTCGGTAATCTTACAGCACAAGGTCTTAACTCATCCCTTCGCGAAACGGTACCTTATCCGCCTTGGTTTTGTGCCGCATAAGAGGTCAGTGGGCATTGACTTCCTGGTGCGCACAGCATTCGTCACCTATGAGAGTTGAACATGACAGGATAAGTGGAATTTTCACTCATTCTGTTAAACATTTCGTGGAGAAACATTTCGTGAACATTCACACAGTACAGTTTTCACATATCCTGGAAACCAACGATTTGGAGAATCTGCACTACTTTTTGTCCCACACCGCTTTTGTGATTTCTCATAAAAACGAAAAAGTCAAAACGCTCCTCGAAGTCCTCTGGTATCTTCCCCTCAATAGCCCAATCATCATTGTAACAAACTGCCCGGAAAGTGAAAGAGATGATCTCAGGAACGAGCTGAAAATGCAGTTGGCCCATCATCAAAGGATCTATCTGGTACACCAGAAGGAAGAAACTATCGCTCGTTTGTTCGAGACATATGGCGTTTATCATATCCTTGGTCAGGACGGCAAAGTGATCGATGGGAAAGGTGAGGGGATGTATATCGGGACGCTTTGTGCATACCAGCTATGCTATCCCCGCTGGATTATCTTTTACGATGCAGATAACTTTGTACCCAGTGCTCTCCTGGAATATACATTGGCCATGAGCAGGCTCTTTATGTCGACTCCCTTTCCTGTACTTGCTCCTGAACGTGAAACAACCAGCACTGTCATGCTGAGCGCAGCGAAGCATCTCGATGCAGATTTGCACAATGTACGTATTTGCTGGTCGTCCAAGCCTGAACTGAATAATGGACATTTGGATACCAGGATTATGGGTCGCTGTACAAGAGTCGTTTCCCCACTTTTCAACGATCTTTTAGAAGGATGGTTCGGAATATGCGACTATGCGATCAGTTCGTCTAATGCGGGAGAACAAGGGATGACGGTCAAAACTGCGATCTCGTTGCGCTTTTCTTCTGGATTCTCTGTAGAAACTTTTCAGCTCCTCGACCTGCTCTTTCATGCACATGGGCGAAAGGGTAGTGCCGATGGGATTATATTACAGCAATACCTATCCAAAAGCCCCCACTTTCATGAGAAAAAAGGCGATGAGCACATCAAGAAAATGATCGAGGGAAGTTTGGGAAGCTTTTTTCACTTTGAGGAATCGCTTCCTGACATTGTGAAGCGAAAGTTGCGCATGGTTTATAACGAAATGAGTCTTGATCTTATCTTTCCTGCGCTATATCCACCTCTGCAAGATTTACCATTGGAGCGAATTGAGGGGTTTATGCACCAGTATTCGCTGTATACTGAAGCCGATTGCCAGGAGGAACAGTGTCATCCTGAGCGCAGCGAAGGATCTCGAGAAACCGGGTATCAGGAACAGTGTCATCCTGAGCGCAGCGAAGGATCTCGAGAAACCGATTGCCGGGATATACTAGTAGTCGAATAGGAGAGTTGATGCGTCTCATTCTAGTGCGCCATGGTGAAACAATATATAACGCGCAGAGACGCTTCACTGGCCAGTCTGATGTCCCACTCAATCCGTCAGGTATACGGCAGGCTGCTTCTCTTGGTGAGTGTCTGGCCTCGGAACGCCTTGATGTCATTGTTACGTCTGACCTGGAGCGTACACGTGTTACCGCGGAGGCAATTGCGCGCTATCATGGACTCCCTATTCGGGAAGATATCGACTTGCGTGAGATGGCATTAGGAGAGTGGGAGGGATATACCTACGATGAAGTCCTGGCAAAAGATGCAATACTGGCTGCACAGTGGCGGGCCAATCCCGCCACATTTGCTCCTCCTGGCGGAGAGACCGTGGCTCAACTTCGCGATCGTTGTGCTACCTCGCTTAGGCGCTGGCAAACACAGTATCCGAAAGCCAATGTCTTATGGGTGACCCATGGGGGCTTTATCGGTGTGCTACTGTGCCATGTACTGGACATCGATCTCAATCGTCGTTGGCAGTTTCGCCATGATAATGCCTCGATTAACGAGCTGTATATGAGCGGTGAGCGCGTGACAATCGTACGCTTGAACGAGACTGCTCACATACGTGCTTTAAGTCTGGAGACTGAGTAGGCTTCTTGTTTTTCTTGGCATATTGCGTGGGTTATTCTTGATACTACGCTGGAATTGTATCATACTATCAGGAAAAGCTATACTTATTAGCTGGTGATTCCCCAGAAGTCCCCAAGGCGACGTGAGTCGGGTCTGCTGGACGAAGGTGCGCGACAGATCCTTCGCTGCGCTCAGGATGACAGCCAGGGGGTTTGTCATCCTGAGCGCAGCGAAGGATCTCTGGCGGACTTATAGGTAATCACCATTTATTAGAAGTACAAGGAGTACCCCGTGACTCAATCAATGCATAAGATCAACTGGCAAGAGGTAGGTGAAGAGACAATCACACGTCTACGTGATCTGCTCCGTCTGGATACGCGCAACCCACCTGGCAACGAGATACGTGCAGCCGAATTTTTGCGCTCTCTCTTAGAGATCGAGGGTATCTCCGGACAAATAGTCGGGCCGAGTAGCGATCGTGGCACATTTATCGCCAGGCTCAAGGGAGATGGATCAGCGCCTCCGCTCTTGTTGATGTCACATACCGATGTCGTCGCGGTAGAACCGGAGAAGTGGACCCATAGCCCATTTTCTGGCGATATAGCCGATGGCTTTATTTACGGTCGTGGCGCACTCGACATGAAGCATATGGTCACCATGGAGGCAATGACTATGCTGCTTCTCAAACGCAGCGCTGTGCACCTCAAGCGTGACGTCATCTTTATGGCCGCCGCTGATGAGGAAGTTGGAGGACACCAGGGAGCGGGTTGGGTTGTCGAAAATCGTCCAGAATTGATTCAATCGGAGTATGCGCTCAATGAAGGCGGGGGTATTGGTTTCGAGATCAATGGTCGTCGTTATTATCCAGTCCAGACAGCGGAGAAAGGCACGGTCCGCTTCCGAATTCGTACCTATGGTAAGCCTGGACATGGCTCGGTCCCTCATGATGAGAATCCCATTCTCAAACTTGCGACGATCCTGGCAAAATTCACTCCTGAACTCCTACCTGTTCATTTCACAAATACATTACGCGGATATATTGCCAGTATAGCAGGCACACAATCTCCCGGTATTGCGCAGGCCCTGCATGCAGTGCTTGCTGACGAAACAACCGCCGATGCAGCAATCGATCGACTTCCCCTCGATGAGGCTCTCAAGCTGCGTATGCACGCCATGCTGCGTAACACAGTCACCCCAACAATCCTCAACGCTGGTTCGCAGATCAATGTTATCCCCTCAGAGGCTGAAGCATCAATAGACGGACGTAATCTCCCCGGCTGGACATCCGAAATGTTTCTTGAAGAATTACGTTTTGCTCTTGGTAGTGAGGCTGAGATCACACTCCTGGAACCATCCACACCGCTAGAGGCTGACATAGAATCGCCACTCTTCAATACTATCAAAGCTGTGCTCAAAGAACATGACCCTGAGGCAGCAGCAGTCCCTTTTTTGTTAACAGGCGGAACCGACGCAAAGCACGTCACAAAACTGGGTACGAAGGTATACGGCTTCGCACCAGGCCTTTATGCCGGAGCAGACGAGGGAAGGCGAGTTCACAGTCATGATGAGCGTATCAGCGTTCGTTCCCTCCAATGGGGAGTTCGAGTGCTTTATGAGGTAGTCGAACGGTTCGCTAGTAGCATCTAGGTGTTTATGGCGTGTTTATGGCCCTCACGATAAATCGGCTGTAGGGGCCGATTTATCGTGCCCACCGCCGATTCATCGGCTCTTAAGGAAGGAGGGATGAATAATGAACATGCTCTCCACCAAACTTAAACTCAGCAGTATCAGTGCTATTCCCTAAACGCGGATCAAGAGCCAGGTGTTGCACCCATATCCTTTGAATATTCATCTTGTTCTCCTTGTGTTGATTGATGATCTGGTTCTGCTCTCAATGCAGTGAGCCTACTTGCTACTCACTCAGCCTGCTTTAACTTGCGAATCCGTATCTCGCCTACCGCAACGATCTCGAGTGCCCCCGCAGCAAGTGGCGCTAAGTTCTGTTTGATCCACTAGCCGCTCTTGTGTTCGATTCTTCTGCCTGATCAAGTCCCCTTTATTAACATCCATGACCTTGACGCGGTCACAGCAGAACTAGCCCGTCTTTTAGGTGTCTCTCTCTCACAAGACAACCTGTTAGTCAACTAAGCGTAAAGCACTCCTTGCTTTTTTTGCTTGTGAAAGGAGCAGCAGCATGAAACAGTTTCAAGTCATCGAGAAATTTGATGTAGACATTTTCTATTGCCCCTTCTCAAGTACTATATCCTAAAACACTTTATCGATATATTGTTGAGTTAATATCCGACTCTCAGATTTTTCAACAGACTGGAGCGTCGGTAAGGCAAGCTCTACGTGGGTTTTGTGGCTGGTGTTCTGAGAGGGAAACGGTATTGGTGCATGACAGAAGAGAGCTATTGCTGCTTCTCAGAAACAAGGAGGACTGGTTCGTCAAGCAACGTCACTACTGCCTGTTCATTCATTTCCCCAAATCTTGATCGTCTTATCACGACTGCCACTGGCTAAAGTCTGCCCATCGGGACTAAAGGCCACACTGTAAACGTAGGAGGTATGCCCAGTGAGGGTGCGCACTTCCTTCCCCCTTGCCAGGTTCCACAGCTTGAGCGACCCATCAAAATTGCCACTGGCTAAGGTTTGCCCATCGGGACTAAAGGCCACACTCCGAACGGAGTCTGTATGCCCAGTGAGGGTGCGCACTTCCTTCCCTGTTGTCACGTTCCACAGCTTGATCGTCTTATCCCAACTGCCACTGGCTAAGGTTTGCCCATCGGGACTAAAGGCCACACTCCGAACGGGGTCTGTATGCCCAGTGAGGGTGCGCAGTTCTTGGCCGCTTGCCAGATTCCACAGCTTGATCGTCCTATCATGACTGCCACTGGCTAAGGTTTGCCCATCGGGACTAAAAGCCACACTGTAAACGAGGTCTGTATGCCCAGTGAGGGTACGTAACAAAGAAACTGCTTCCGGCCTGAGAGAAAGGAGAGGCGTTGCTGATTGTGGTGATAGGACAGTGAGAGAACCATCTGCCGACTCTCTTTTGGAGGCTTGGGAAGGGAGCACTTCGGAGGGAGAAACGAGCTTTGTGCCAAGTTGCACAACGACTGTGCGAATGCCTTCAGCGACATCATAGAGGGCTTCGCCTACGTTATGCCAAGAGCGATCCACAACCGGTTTCGCACCGGTCGGCAACGCCTGAAGCTTTCCAAGCACCCCCTGCCAATAAATAGGCCGAAGAATCACAGGAATAACAATTGATTCTTTCCGCTCATGACGTTCGAGTGCGCGTTTCATCTCCACACTATAGCAGTAATCGGAGTTCATAAAATCGGGACTGACCAACAGCAGGATGATCTTGGCTTCGTTGAGGCGCTCACTAATCTCCTGTTCCCATTCAGTTCCTGCACTAATGTCGCGATCATGCCAAACATCAATGAGACCTTGTCGTTGTAATGGCTTCAGGTGAGTCTTAAGTTTATTTAGGAGTACTTCATCTTCATGAGCATAACAGAAGAAGATGCTTACTGACATGAGCGTGAACCTCGCCTTTTCTCCTGGTCAATCTCTCTTATGTATCGTTGGGCTTCATTATAACCCAATTCCACTCAAGCTACAAGGAGTTTAGAGATACCGCAGCACGTTCTCACACATCTGGCTCACTTCAATAAGGTTTGGCAATTTTAATTCATCCGTTGAACAAAGCGCGTGGGGTTGGTAACGGGCACGGCAACAGAGATGTTCCTAGCAGCAAGAGCGATTTAGAGCACTTTACTTGACACCAGGCCTGCGCGAGGTCTCTTCCGAGCTGACCCGTGGCGGGCACCCTTCACCACCTCCACGGGTGGCCAAGGGTGTACAGAAGCAGGGAGGGCAGCTACGGCTGCCCTGGATAATACGTGGCCCATTCATAACTCGTGATCTTTGCGCCCTTGACCACAAACACATAGATACAGCGACCTGCAACACTGAGCGGCGGACTGCCGGCATGCTGATAGACCAGCACAACATTCGGCGCCAGGTTGCGCATGCTTTCGACCGTCCATTGATAGCCGGGAAACTTCGTCCGTAAGCCCTGATAGAAGGTGGTGATGGCAGTAAGGCCGTGGAGCACGGTGGTCACCCCTTTGGGACTGGACTGCGTCAGGGTGGCATCAGAGGCGTAGACAGAGGACATCGCGGAGAAGTTTCCACTCTTCATGCCTGCGTTAAAGAGCTGGAGGTACATCGTGACCACCGTGTTGGCGTTTGCTTGTGGCGCTGTGGTGGTAGTCTGCTGGGCATTGGCTGGTCCACCACAGGCAGCCAGCCCACTGAGAAGGAGCACTGCGAGAAGACTGAGCAGAGCGAAGAGTTTCGCTTTCCGTGAGTACCGATTCATCCGATTCTTGGTCCTTTCTGCGATTGGCTTAGTAATGAATATCAAATCCTGTTTCCACAATTGCAGAGTACACGAGCATGAGGGTAAAATGAATAGCATCAATCTATCAAGTTGCTATCAACCTGAGCAAACTCTGTGTCGTAAAAAGTGTTCTTTGCCACGTCTATCTCTCAAGGGCGTCCTTGCTCACCTCGATTGGACCATGCCTACGTGTCTTTCAGCTGTGGAAACGGCCCACCGTCGCAAGGTTCAAGCGCAAAGTAATAGGTAGTGTTGCACTCTAATGAAGCATGTGTGTTAGGAGACCATTCAAATCGGGTGCTGGCTAACACACCCGTAGAATAGAAAGGAAGAGGCGTTTGAAATGACTGCTATAAATCAGATTGGTCAAATTAGTCAAATTTTCATACAAATTTTACCACCCATAGCGAGTGCAGTGGTCGCAATCATTATTGCCAGTGGTCCACTTCTGCGTCATTTCACCAGGAGAGTGAATGGACCACTCGATGTCCCATTATTACAATTAGTAAGCGTGAAACGTTATCCCATCGATGTCTATTCCTGGAAAAAAGCGAGAGCAAACTCTACACTCTTTATTTTAAGCCTGGTTCTTCCGGTGACTCTTCTGATTTATTTCGGCATTATCGGAAGCACCTCCTCTTCTAATACTATTAGCAATATTCAATCTACTATATTGACTCTCATATTTTTCGCTATTTGTTTTATCTACACCTCATATATAATATATTTTCTTAGAATTAGATTGATGTATTCTAAAAATATTATGGAAAAGGTATATAATCAGAGATATTCATTATTTAAAGACGCAGAGATTATAGTAACTTCTGATTATGAATATTTGTTTCAGAAATGCCACGAAGCCTTAAAGAGGATGAACTTCTCAATTGCGGAATTAGATAAAAATAAAGCGTTCATAGAAATCTATCATCAAGGATTGCTTTGGAGAAGTGCAGGACATACAACCATTCACATAACCAGCGTAGAGAAAATTCCGAACACGTATGTAATAAAAGTGAAATTTACTACACTCCCCAAGAACAAAGAAAATTTTTCCCGAAATTCTCTCATCACCAACCGCTTCATCAATGAATTGATCACCAGACCGAAGGATGGAGACGATAAATCCAAAGAGTAGAATGTGTAAGGAAAATTAATTCGTGAAAACCTCAATATATCCCCCCTGCCAGAAACCGTTTGAGAGTTGTCACTACCAGCTCATGATCCTCTTCTTGTGGCAGACCCGAAACAGTAATCGTGCCTATTACTCCTACATCTCTGATGATGAGCGGAAACGCACCTCCATGGGCTGCAAACTCGCTGGATGAAATCAAATACTTCTCTTCAATCGTCTGACCCTTACTCTTTAAGAAAATACCCATATAGAATGAACTATGTCCGAAGCGATTGACCACATTGTTTTTGCGCTTGATCCATACATCATTATCGAGAGATGTCCCCTGCATAGCAAAGTGGAATAGTTGCTGGCCATTGCGCGCAATATCTATTGTTACTGCTTTGCCTTTATCCTTCGCTGCATCCAATAAGGCAGTTCCAACTGCAAATGCCATGTCATTGTTAAAGCTGATGAACTGAATCTCCTCCTCTTGCTGTAGCAACTCCCTGAGTAGTTCGGTATATTCACTCGTCATGTATAGATTCCTTTCGTGTGCTACGTTGTTCTTCTGTTCATTCTACTCTTTAAACGTACCTCCTGGCAAAGTCACCGTCGGCTTGTTACATCAACACTTGTGAACGAGAAGCGCTGTGGAGTACACTGAAGAAATGAAACAGCATGCACAGAGCAAAACGAAGCTCTTCAATAAACTACCGCGCAAAATGAGCGCTAATTGAGCGCTATTTTAAGAATGAAGCGAAGCTATTCAGACAAACAAAAAGGAGAGAGAAATGCTTGCACTTGTAAATACCCCGTCGGCCTCCATACCAGTGGAACTGAACGAAGTTCCCGAACCTGTGCCGATGCCTGATGAAGCTGTCGTCGAAGTCCATGCATTTACCTTAAATCGTGGAGAGTTGGCCTTGCTCTCAAGTAGGCCCGAAGGATGGCGACCTGGCCAGGATATTGCCGGTGTTGTAGTACAACCGGCCACAGATGGCAGTGGCCCAGAAAAAGGAACCCGTGTTGTCGCACTTGTCGACGGCGCGGGTTGGTCACAACGGGTTGCTGCGCCTACTGCACGCATGGCTGTATTACCGGATAATGTGAGCTTTGCCAGCGCTGCGACCCTTCCTGTCGCAGGATTAACGGCGCTGCGGACCCTGCGTCAAGGTGGCCCTCTGCTGGGGCAACGAGTACTTATCACAGGAGCTGCAGGAGGTGTGGGACGCTTTGCTGTACAACTGGCAGCACTGGCCGGAGCGGAGGTAACGGGAGTGGTAAGCCATCCCGACCGTGCCGCCGGTTTATCCGAACTGGGAGCGACTGCTATAGTCGCAAATATACGAGAAGCAGAAGGATTATTTGACCTGATTTTAGAATCGGCCGGTGGACCATCTCTCTCTGGAGCAATCAGCAAAGTGGCTCCCGGTGGTACCATCGTCGTGTTTGGTAATTCCTCCCGAGAAGAAACACTTATCAGTTTTCCCAACTTCGCTGGACATGCCGGCGCACGTTTGCTCGCATTCTTCATCTATGAATCGGGTACGCCAGCTTCTATGGGAGTTGATCTTGCAAAATTGGTCTCGCTGGTTTCTTCCGCCAAACTGAAACCTGAAATTGGACTGGAGGATAGTTGGCATAACGTATATAAGGCTGCTGCAGCCTTGCGTGACCGCAAGGTTAATGGGAAGGCTGTATTTCACATCGAATAGAAACTGCAAAAGAAAGAGACCAGGGCGATCACGAGGATCGCCCACTAGGCAGCAAACTCAGTTGCCTCCCAGTGTCATCCTGAGCGAAGCGAAGAATCTGGCGCTGCCCCCGGTTGTCCCTGGTGCTGCATCCCCAGGTGTCATGCTGAGCGCAGCGAAGCATGACAGGGCTATGACCTTGCTGCCACCCTCGAGGTCGCTCAGTTCACTATTTCCTATTCGCTCTATTCATTGATCACCTTTTGCACAGTCACAGGGATACCATTTAGAACAGCATTACCCGAGAGCGAATCCACCTCAACTTCATCGGTCAAAACGTTGGTATTCACGCCAGCATGTTCTGAAGCAATACGTATCTTTGTCCTGGATAACGTGTGTCCCCATCCATGTGGAATACTGACAACTCCCGGCATAATCGCATCGGTGATCTCGATCGGAATCTCAAGTGAACCGTTGCGCGAAGTGACAGAGGCCATATTATTTTCATCTAACCCAAGGCGTGTAGCATCATCAGGATGGATGTGGAGGGTGCAACGTTCTTTGCCTTTTGTGAGAACATGCAGATTATGCATCCACGAGTTGTTTGAGCGCAGGTCGCGTCGACCAATAAGAAGCATATGTCCATTCTCCCTCGCCAGGCTTTGCTCAAAAGCGGTGCGCAGCCGCTCCAAGTCCTCCACTATTGGCTGAGGAGCCAGCTCAATTTTACCAGATGGCGTTCGCAATACTTCTGGAATGCGTGGTTGAAGAGGGCCAAGGTCAATGCCGTGTGGGTGAGCTTCCAGCGTTGCCAGGCTCAATCCATCTCGTGTGCCAAAGGCATCGCCATATGGGCCAATGCGCAGCAAGAAGTCCAGCATACGCTCCGGCCCCCGTCGTGGTTTAAGGGCCTCGAGCAATTCACCCACATTTCGATTCTCAATACTTGAGCCAGCCGTTACGACTTCACGCTGAATAAGTGTCGTTACGGCGAGTTCATCGAGGATCTGCAAATTAGCATCAGGACCTTGCCCTGCGAGTACCCCTGCCAGGCGCAGGAATAGTTCCCATTCGTCTAATACCCCTGCTTCGCGTTCGATGATGGGCGGTGAATAGTGCGCAACGTTGTGGACAGCGAGTTGGTAGAGTGCAAGATCATAGTGGGAACGCGCCAGCACCGAGGGTGGTGGCAGGATCACATTGGCATAGCGCGTTGTTTCATTGAGGTAAATATCCACGCTGACTATGAATTTCAGCGTGCTGAGCGCCTGTTGCAATCGACCGCTATTGGGAGTGCTGAGCGCGGGATTTCCGGCAAGCGTGATCAGCGCCTTGACCTGCCCCTGTCCAGGAGTGTCGATCTCCTCGGCCAGGCAGGATGCTGGCAGTTCGCGATAGATTTCAGGCAGTCCGCGTACTCGACTCTTCCAGCGTCCAAAGCGTACACCACGCCCATAACCGGGCGTTCCTGTCGCATTGCGAGATCCGGCAGCCGCTTTGGGGAACATGGCTCCTCCTTCCCGGTCGAGGTTGCCGGTCAGGACGTTCAGCACGTCGACGAGCCAGCTGCTGAGCGTACCAAATGCCTGTGTGCATGTACCAATGCGACCATAGACGGCTGCCCGTGGGGCTGCTGCCAACTCTCGAGCGATTTCGCGAATCGTAGTCGCAGCTATACCACACGTTGTGGCCACCCGTTCAAGCGTGAAAGGCTCTGCTAAGATGCGCACCTCCTCTAGACCTGCTATGTGATCTGCGAGTTTTCCTGGAGCCACCAACTCCTCTTCGAAGAGAGTGTGAACGAGCGCAAACAGGAAGTGTGCGTCATGCCCTGGCCGGATGAAATGGTGTTCGTCAGCCTCCTGCGCGGTACGCGTGCGGTATGGATCAATCACCACGATTTTGCCTCCGCGCTGGTGTAATCGTCGTAGGCGGCCGCGCATATCGGGAGCGGTCATGAGGCTTCCATTCGACACAAGCGGATTAGCACCGAGCAATAACAGGTATTGTGTCCGTTCCAGGTCAGGTACAGGAATAGAAAACAATGTCCCGAACATCAGTCCCGCTGATACATGTTTTGGCATCTGATCGACCGTTGAAGCGGAGAAAAAGTTATGAGTTCTTGACGTTTGAAGTAGGGCAGGTAAATAGAGCAGGCTCGCGATATTATGCGCGTTCGGGTTGCCGACATAGATGGCCAGCGCATCGCGCCCATACTCTTGAAGGACAGGCATCAATCCACGTTCGATCTCTGCAAAAGCATCATCCCAACTTACCTTCATCCACTGGTCACCCTTGCGCACCATTGGCTCGCGAATGCAATCTGGATCGGCATGCAGTTCTTTGAGACTATAGGCTTTAGGGCAAATGTAGCCATGGCTGAAAACATCCTGAGCATCTCCGCGAATGGTTATGATCTCACGACCATGCGTTTCAATCTCCAATCCACATGTGGCTTCACAAAGAGGACATGTTGCGTAACTGATCTTTGTTGCATTCATTCAGTTTACTCCTTTCAGAGCATCTTCGGTGATCCACTCGGGAAGCTCTAATGGATGTTTCATCTCAGGAGAGAGCGGGGAGACATAGGGCTGTCCACGAACTCGCCGTTCAAAATCAGCGCGAGCAGCCTGGCGTAGCTCTGCATCGGTCAAAACGTCGATACCGGTCCACGCAAGCACCCTGGCTGCCTGAAGAGCACCTTTCAACCCAATGCTCATACCGTGACACGCTGTGGCTGCCCAGGTGTGCACTGAAACCCCAAGCGGCATAGTAGGCATTCCGCAGCCCATAGTTGGCAGGTTCCAACTGACATCACCTACATCCGTCGAGAAGCCCATCGAGGTATTCTCATCAACAAGAGGCTCCGTTTCTAAAGCCATGCCCACTGGCTCAACGCCGTAGTTCTGCTGGAGCTCTCTTGCAAATGCTTGTTCCACTTCGGAAAATGCAGGTACACCTATGTGTTCAAGATGGACTTGCATGCGTTCAGCCAGCGGACTGTTCGGCAAGAGATCGTAGAAGCCGGTGTAGACGAGGACCTTTGCGGTGGTCTGAGTCGCAAGTGCAGATCCCTCAGCTATCTGCTTCACCCAGGCAGTAGAGGTCTCGACATGCGCGCGATCGCAGTCACGTACGTAAAGGGAAAGCCTGGCATAATCAGGCACGACATTTGGCGCCAACCCGGCGCTCTCATAGATGTAATGCAGCCGGGCGGTGGGTTCAACATGTTCACGCATCAGATTGATGCCATGGGCGAAGAGTTCTGCCGCATGCACTGCACTCCGTCCAAGCCAGGGACTCCCTCCAGCATGAGCGCCCTTCCCTAAGAACTCAATCTTTATCTGGTTAACGGCCGCTGAACGGTAGTTGCTAACTTCAGCAAACGAACTGGGATGCCAGTGTAGAGCGGCGTCAAGGTCTTTGAACAATCCCTCGCGAGCCATGTAGACCTTGGCTCCTTCGCTCTCTTCGGCTGCGCAGCCGTACACACGAATGGTGCCTGGGATCTTTTGCTCAGCTACCACATTCTTCAATGCGATGGCCGCCCCGATACATCCTGCTCCAAGTAGGTTGTGACCACAGCCATGACCGCTGGTGACCTGGTCTTTGCGCGGCTCTCGATACGGTACGGGTTCGTTCCCGAGACCGGGTAACGCATCATATTCGGCCAGGAGACCAAGAATCGATGTCCCGCTGCCATACTCTGCGATGAAGGCAGTTGGTACTCCAGCCGTACATGTGCTCGTGATGGTGAAACCCTGTTCCTGCAAAATTCCCATAATCAGTTGTGCCGACTTGATCTCCTGGAGCGAGAGCTCGGCAAGCTTCCACACTTCGTTAGCGATATATTTAATCGTGGGCATAGCTTGTTCGACTGCCTGGTCAACGCGTTCGTGTAATCTTGTTGTCACAACAAATATTCCCCTCTTTGTTAAGGAAGACCTCTTTGAGAGTGTACAACAATTTGCCAGCATATTGTTGTGAAATTTCTGCGAAAGATGCAGCCGGATTTGGCAGACATACCGTCGAGCATGAAACCGAAAAACAATCTATATACTGACAAGTGCGGAGCGCAGATCGTCCGGCAACGGGATAGTTCGTTCTGTAATTTGATCCATTGAAACCATCGTCATCTCCCCCTCAGCGACTATTGGTGGCAATCCCTGCTGCTCTCTATTACGGGCCTCACCTGTTATGCGTGCAGTGAAGATGACCGTCCATGAACTACGCCCTACACGGCCCACACGTGCTTCTATTGTCAGTTCATCATCATAGCGAATGGCACCGCGAAAGTCGCATGCGACATGAACTCTTGGGAATGCTATATCCGTGAACGAGGTAGCCTGGGGAAAGCCAATGGAGCGCCTCAGTTCATGCTCAGCAATCTCCATGTAACGTAACATGGCGGTGAAGTGGATGCGCCCTGTGCTATCCACATCATGGAAAGGTACACGGACCGCTATGCTCGTTTGTGGCATGGATGTCTCCTTAATTATAGGTACTGCGCCAGGTTAGTATGTCGATCCATCTCTGGGTCGCATTGCCCCCCATTCGATCTCCAAACATTCTCTAACGAATGGGGGGCAATGCGTAGCCTTCAACCGCCTCAAACCTCCTGTTCTACGCTTGCTGTGACGCTAGCCATACTTTCTTGTTGGGCCTCTTCACACTGGTACGCTCTGAGCATCTGTACACCATAGCCAAAATCTGTTTGTAGAGGAAGAGGATTACCACCTGTGAGCAATTCACTTTGTCCGGCAGGAGTAGTGATGGCTCTCTGAACCTCAGCAGCACGTTGGTAAGGCAGCCAGCTAGACGACTTGAGCTGCAGAATACGAGCAGCCACAGCACTGATAATGGGGGCAGCAAATGAGGTTCCTGACCAATATGCCCAGTCATAGTTCTGAGAGGGAGCATCATATACTTGTGATTGATCATCGGCCGAAAGTGCCGGGTATTTCAGAGCAGTGTAAACTCCGATTACCCCATCGACATTAGTAGCTGTAGTCATAGTATGCACATCCGGGCCATAGTCATTCATTGGCACTGTGCCACTCAGTCCAACAGGCGGTACTGCCTTTAGGATACCACCACCAAAGGTCGCAATTCCATTATGATTTGGAGGCAACTGTGGGTAGTTGCTGTACGGAGCTGCTCTTCCGAGCTTGTCCACAGCGCCAACTGAAATGACCTCAGGGAAGACAGCAGGAAAACGGGGCCCCTTACGGAGTGATGGATACTCTATCACCGGATTCCATTGATGAATACTTGAGTCATTACCAGCGGATGCCACAATGACAGCACCAAGCTCCGTCAAACTCTGAATAACGAGATGCAGGCCAAGTCGTAACAGTTCGATATCTTTTACCATATGAACAAACTCTTCTGCCTGGCAGGAGCAATCAGCATTGAACCACAGTTGTGCCAGTTCCTCTTCAGAAGGAATGGCTCCCAGGCTCAAGTTAATCACGACTGGCTGGTTATGCAAGTCCCCATTCTCCTCCATACGTTTCTATATATCACTGAGCGCATCAAGCAAGCTAGCATTATCACCCACTCCAAAGTCATTAAGCACACGGATATATTCAATAGTTGAACACGGAGCGAGGTCTCGCAGCATGCCAGTAATGAACAAGCCGTGATCCGAAGAAGGATAAGGAGTAAATGGGCGCCCATAGAGGTCATTGCCCGATTTTGGTTGTTCTGATGATGTACTATCATCCAGACGTGTACCCAGGGACTGCCATTTCAGAATGATGGAAGGAGCAGGGCTACCTGAGATCTGTTGGACGATCTCTTGTAGCAACAGGTTGTTATTGCCAGCACTGGCAGCTGCGTTGGTGATCTCTTCAGATGGAGGCATACTATCCAGCACAAACACTTTCACACCTTCACCGGCCTGGCTTTGCATTGCGGGAGAAAGTTCTGGTAATGTAATTGGCCTGAGGGGTGCGGGTGCATTTTTTGTGCAACCTACTTGCTTGAGCAAGCGAAGAATATGACATTTTCTCACTTGCGGGCTCGTCTTAAGATCAGAACTGCTGATCTGCGCAAAAAATGCATCGTATCCCTTGCATAACTCATTTTTTTCTAGTTCACTTAAAGTGAGAATTTATATTACGTTAAGAAATTGTATTTGCGACCAATATTTATAGGGGCAGGAACTCTGCAGAAGTCAGCTCATGAAATTACTAAGGAAAAGGTATATGAGCGATTCCTTGATCAAATCTTCTATTTCATTGCATCGTCTCCCTTTTATCTCTGTGATGCTTACCTGTATCGTCTCAATAGTATTAATGTATATGCTTACTCTGAGTTGGAAGATATCGCTGGTAGTGCTTCTGGTGGCCCTGCTATGGCTCCCTATCTTTCTGCTCAAGACGATTTCACTTTATCGCGAGTACCGCTGGTTGGCTCTCATTTTCGTGCTAGTTGTCGCCCAGGGATCCCACCTTCTGGAACATTTCGTTCAGGTGCTACAGCTCCACGTCCTGGGTGTGAGTGTCGCGCGTGCCAACGGCATCATCAGCATATTCAACACCGAATGGGTCCACTTTATCTGGAACACCTGGGTGCTTTTATTCGCGACCTTGTTCCTCTTCCTCTTCCGGCGTAATCCCTGGCTGAAGGTTTTGTTCGTAGCCTCCATCTGGCATGCTATAGAACACAGCTACATCTTGTATGAGTCCATACGCACTGGAATCACAGGGCTGCCTGGTCTCCTAGCGCAAGGAGGTTTTATCGCTGGGGGAGTGCCCATTATCCGTCCCGATCTGCATTTTCTCTATAACCTTGTCGAAGAGGTCTTACTCATTATTGCCTACCTCTACCAGATCCGACAGATCCAGGCTTGGCAAACCAACCATGCAAACTCAATTTCACCTGCCTTCGTTCGAGGAAAATAGAAATAGGTCAACATGCCTACAGAGATCTTTCAAAATGAACATCTTTTTCGCCCATCTGCAGGCATCTCGTCAATTTTTTAACACGTTTATCGATGTATAGACGATATCCACGTTAGGGGAGGAACTAATGTTTCGTGGCTACTACTGAACCGTTTTTCAGAACACTTTGATCGCAGCCGTCTGTTGGGCTAATAGAACAAAGCATTGAGGATTGTTCGAGGATACCAGCAGCTAACGTGCTACTGATCTCAGCGTAGACATCTAAACTTCCCTATCAGCAATGCGCCTTCTAAGGCTGCATTAGCCTATTTCACTTGGCAAAAAGTTTAGCAATTTATGCAGAGATCAGTAAATGCTTATCCACAAGCAAGAAAGGAGGAAATCGAAGAAGCTAGAAGCTTTGCAACTACAAATAGTTGGAATACTTTGTGTAGTACGTACCACGTATGTTTTGGTAATCATGCTTTTTAGTTTCGGAAAAAAGAAGGAGAGGATATCAGTGCAATTGAAGAAAACTATCATCCTCCTCACTGCACTCACCGCACTCGTAACGTTAGCAATTCTTGTCAGTTTCCTGGTAGATGGAGGTCACACCGTCATGCAGCTCTTAGGGCCCATTGCTGGATGTGTTACTCATGGTTCTCCTACCCCGTAACCGCCATCTCCTAGTTCTAGTAAGAAGTAGAACCAGGTGCAGTATGTTACGGAACAATTAGGTGAGCAGTGTCAATCGTAGGGAGAAGCACACCTGCTCAAAACTTCCGGGTCTTGAGCAGGTGTGCTAGGGAGGGGGAAAACGATGTCCAGGTAACGGGTTGCCCCCTTTTCCATCATCTTCCCGTTGCGTGTTTGAACACCCGTAGCTGTCCTTTCTGGATCGAGACCGGATCTGAGCGTGCAGAATCCTAAGCGGGCTGAAACACTCAGATTATCGGATCTGTAATACCTTACGTCTCTCACGACTGTTAGCGAGCGTTACGAACGAATGCCTCTGCGTGGTCTGAATGAGGATTAAGTCTACGATAACGAGCTTCGTACCCCGTGATACGAACCGTAAAACGGAGTACAATCATTCATACAACGATTCCACGCTGCAGATGTAAGAGGTATAGTACTCATGAAACTGCTGTTGTCTGCGCGATTTGGCTCGCCATGGCCGTGTGCGTTCTAGATGTAAGAGGTATAGTACTCATGAAACTGCTGTTGCGTCGACTGATTGTGCTTGGCACTCCTCTCGTTTTAGTTATCCTGCTGAGCACTCATCCGGTATTTCCCCAACAAGCTAGTGTATTCCGCGGTATCTTACCGCACTTGGATTGGTGGCTGACCTTGCATGTGCTTCAGCTTCCGCTATTTGGTCTGCTTGCACTTGCGGTCTATCTGTTGATTGAAGACATACATAGTGTAGCAACGGTAATAAGCCGTCTAGCCTTGGGCTGCTTCGTGATCTTTTACCTCCCCTTTGATAGCGTAATTGGGATTAGTTCGGGTATTCTGGTGCTCTATGGCGCTCGTCTTCCTATTGATCAACGTGCCGTTCTGGAGAAGATGTTGGATTACTTCGTTCAATCGCCTCTCGCCACTTTGATTGCGATCCTTGGCTCACTAGGGTGGGAAGTAGGAGTGCTTGCGATGACCCTTGCCCTAGCGCGTCCGAACAAGTCACGTGTACTGGTCTTGGTATTGGCTATGGGATGCGTACTCTTTGGTCTTTGGAGCCTGCTGAGTGGAGCGGTAACGGTTTTTTGGTGGATAGGGTCGATCACGCTGGCTCTCACTTTGGGTCTTGTGATGACTCCTCATCTTCCTGTGACACTTCTTGTACTCGCCGCTCTGCTCTTTGGTGTCAGCCACGTTCCTCCCTTTGGCCCGCTTGGCCTAACGTGCTTCTTTGTCGCTGTCCTGCAACTAGAGTTCTTTGAAGAGAAGAGGTCCATTCCACAGAAGTCTGAGGTAGGTTCATTTCCATCATTGCCTGCCAACGCAAACAGCTAGCTGACCTATGTCCTCCCTCATTCATTCCTGCCTCAGGAGTTGTTCTATGATCGAAGATAAGCTGAAGAAGAGAATGCCTATCGTACTGGTGGCATATGTTGTGTTATCAAATGGCGTCACCTGGACACTTTCCATCACCGCAACCAGCTATCTTCTCCTTTTCCAATTCCCCTTGTTTATCGAGAATATGGCCTCGGTTGTACTGCATTATAGCCCCTGGCCTGCTCGTATGCCGCAGAAACATCTCCAATCTCCAGGAGAAGTTCGGCCTGCTGCAATTTAGTAGTAGAGGCATGATGCTCGAGGTGACCTTTCGTAAAAAGCGTACATGCTTCATCAAGAGCAGAATGTGCTTCCTTCAATTTACCGGAAGCCACCAATATAGCAGCATATTCACGCAATGCATCACCTGTATCCAGGGAGACACCGAGACGCCGGTATATCTCAACTGCTTCAGCCGCCAACCGGGATGCTTCTTCTGCTCTATTGAGTTTCACCAGACAATGAGCCATCTTGAGCGTGAGTTCAGCAAGCAGGATAGAATCGGCAAGCTTGTTCTGTATCAAATTATCGCGAGCCTGGTAGTAGCGTCGTAACGCTGAGCCGTAATAACCCTGGATATCGTCAAGATCTGCCAGGTTAATCTCTACATGAATAATCTGGCTTGTCTCTTCGATTTCGATATAGCTGGCCTGTGCTTGTTGCAGAAGACGATATGCCTCTTCAAAATGACCAAGCCAGGAAAGGTTTCTTGCCTGATTGTATTTAACCATCGCTACGGCCCGCTTGATAACGACCTCACTTTGATCTGTCAGAGTAGGATAGATAGCCAGCATCCTTTCGTACAGTCTCAAAGCCTCCTGGTATTGGCCAAGCTGTGTGTAGATGACTGCTGTATTATGATCGACTGTACATGCCCAATAGTATTCACCGTGCCGGAGATACATTTCGCGAGCACGATCTGCCTCTTGTAATGCTTCCTCGACCTGACCGAGCCAGGCACAAGCAATCATCCTGTTGAGAAGGGTGCGTGCCCAGTTCAGCTCGTCTCCCAATCGCAGAAACTCCTCCCTCGCAACATCCAGACATGTTAATGCCATTTGATAATATCCCAGAACGATCAAAGCCCCACCTTTGGCCAGGTATCCAAGGGCATAAGAAAGCTCATGATGAACGTACTCTCCAAAGAAGATGAGGAGTTCAGCTAATTTCAGAGATATGAAAGCGTGGATGTTCCGCTGGCGTAACGTTTCGTCTTTGATCAGCATACCAATAGCTGCATGATCAGTTAGCTCAGCTATATGCTCTTTGATATAGGCACAGCCTTCTTCAAGAGAATGTTCGCGAAGATATTGTAAAAACAGGTCGTTATCCATAAGTAATAGAGAGTCTCCCAAAAGTCACGATGCTCCTGATATATCCTGTAGCATGGTACACTCTTATGATACCATTTTGTAGTGTTTTTCTTCCTGCTTTTCACATCGAAAAATATTATAGAAGAGTCCAAGGAGACAAAGGAAGAGTATGCCAGAACAAATTTCACGATACGGGTTGTATTTTGCCGATCCTCTTCTCAACGGTAGATTTCGCAACTGCTTTTCTGAATTCATAACCATTCTTTAACCGATTTTCTATGTATTTGCCCTATTTTCATGCTATTCTTGCTCATGTTAATAGTCCTCCCAATGTTTTTACTTTATTCATATGAAAATGGTAATAGGATAAAGCAAGAAACGAGTCGGTGGAAAAATGGCCTGGGTTAGACCTACATGACGAGAGGAAAGGTGGGCAAAACGCGCATGAAAGACAGTCCAACAGAGGCGAATCATGTGTCCAGTGAAGACACTCCTGTAGAAATGGGTCAAGCACCGAGCAAAGATAGCGAAGATATCCCCGAAGTTTATTCGACAGAGACGGATCGTGCGCATGACGATGATGTTCCTACTGAACCCGGTCTTACAAACGATGAAGGTAGCCCACCTGAGCTGATTGAGAAGAACAGCCAGGATGACGACTTGCATATTGAAGATACCTCAACAACAATAGACCGGACAGAAATCGTAGCTATCCCAGCAATACAGCGTAAGAAGCGAAAATTAAACAAACTGTACATTTTTGTTGCCGCATTATTACTTGCGTGTGTACTTGTGTCGGGGTTTTCGTTTGCTGGGTTTCAGAAGTACAGCAAAAACTATCATGGGGAGTTAACTTTAGCACAAGAGGGAATGCAACACCTGCGTATGGCTGAGACGCTTTTGAAAGCGTTGCCCCAAAAGCCCTTTGATGCCCAGAGTATTAGCCAGGCGCAGCAAGAGTTTGCTGCAGCATCAACTGACTTTGTTCAGGTAGATCACGATTTAAGTTCGTTGCCAGGAATAAGTACACTCGTCCCCGGGTATGGCTCTCGTCTAAGTGCCGCGTTACACATCTTGCCCATAGCAATCGAGGTATCTCGGGCCGGGATAATAGGTTGTAACGTCCTAAACTTAATCACTTCGCGCTTTCATGATCCATTGAGTACAAGTGCACAAGGTCTTACCATGGCGGATTTCTCGCTTATAGAGAAGGATTTTCAACAGCTCAAGGGATTGCTCAACCTGGTCATCGATCAAATCAGTCATTTACAGCCATCTGATTTGCAACTTGATCCGCGGCTTGGCAAGACACTCTCTACGTTCCAAAAAGATATACCCACACTCAAGCTATGGGTAGGGTCTATAGAAAATCTTCTCCCTGTCGCCCCCATACTTCTTGGTATTGGCACCCCTGCAAATTATCTCATCGAATTGCTCGATTCGACCGAACTGAGGCCCGGTGGCGGCTTTATTGGGAATTATGGTTTTGTCTCGCTTTCGGGGGGAAGGTTAACCGCTGCCAACATTACGAATGTGTATTTGCTTGACAGACCTTTTGAAGCTTCTGGTCAGATTATTCCTTATCCACCAGCTTACACCTGGTTCGACCTGGCATCAGCTACCTGGACTTTACGCGACTCCAACCTTGATGCAGACTTCCCAACGGCAGCACACTACAGTGAAGCAAACTATAAGCGCGAGGGCGGCAACATCGCAATTCAAGGGGTGATTACTATCACGCCCGCGTTTATTCAGCAGGCCCTTGCCATTACTGGACCAATTCAAGTTCCTGAGTATAATGATGTAGTAACTGTACAAAACCTGATAGATCGTATCCACTCTCATCAATACGGACCAGGAGAGCAGGAGCAACAGCGCAAGCATTTCACCAGTGTATTGGCAGAGCATTTTCTGGCTCGTGTCCGCCAGCTATACTCTACGGATTCCTCTCAATTCTTGAAGCTGTTTATGACCGCACTTCACACAAAAGATTTGCAGATTTATCTTAACCACGGTGTAGCAGAAAGTCTTCTGCGAACCTATCATCTAGATTCGGCAATCGAAGCGCCCAGTAGTGATAGTCTCTTTGTAGTGGACGCAAACATCTCTCCAAATAAAGCGAACAACCTGATCACAAATACATTGGATGATCAAGTGGTCATCGATAGCAATGGCAATGCTCTTCATCACACCACACTCAGCTATGCGTGGCTAATTAAGGGCCAGGGCTACGGAGTTCCCGTATATCGGGATTATCTACGTGTTTATGTGCCTCCAGGTAGTATCTTGCAGAGTCAGAATGGTTGGGAACCGCGTAGTCCGAGTCAGGCCTTTGGCCGTCAGGTATGGGCAGGCTTCTTCACGCTTTCCTTCGGTCAAACGCAAACTATTACATTCGTGTGGACAGTACCTGGCGCCGCGAAGAAAGGTGCCAAAGGTTGGGACTACCAGTATTTAATTCAGCGGCAAGCGGGCGCTCAGTGGACGCTGCACTTACAAGTTATGCCACCTTCGTGCGCAGGAATAACAAGTACTCAGGGAGGGCTGGTGTCAGATAATAATAAGAAAGCTACAACGCTTACCCAACCGCTCACTGAAGACCTGAACGTCGGCATTGATTACGCGTGCAATATATGAAGCACTGCATCAATGTAAAGTAAGGCCTATGATTTTTCCTCAAGGGTTTTCGCGGTGTCGGATATTACGCTCATCTCATTCGCCTACCACGGCCTTGAATGCCATTGTAGCCATATTGTACGGCGATATCCGTCATACCGGCTTCCTGGAACCAGTTCAGAAAGGTGTTGATTGTCTGCGGCGAGTCGTAACGGGGTGACAACATATCAAAAGCATCCAGATACGCCCATTCTTTTAGAATATTGCCTTGCAGCCCCCATCGGCTGTAATCAGGTATGAGCAATCGACTATTGATTGAAGGTCCAGTCCCGGGAATTTTACTAATCAACCGGCTTATTGGCCACATGAAATCTATCCATCTCTGTGTCAGCCGGTAAAGAGATGTCGGTTCCACATTTCTGGTTAGTCTGCGAACATAAAATTTAGTGGCCAGGTAAGTACTAAAGAAAGTTTTTTTATATACGTCTACCACCAGCTCACCGTCGGCCTTCAACATTGGGGGTAAGGAGAGAAATGCCATATGAACATCTGGCGTGTGCTGCAAGGTACCAAAGCAGAATACTTTGTCAAAGTACTCTCGGCGGAAAGGCATAGCATAGATGTCACCCTGAACGATTAAAACATTCTCTCGTGCTCCATTGGATTGATAGTTGGCTTCAACAGCATTGCTATAGTCCATTGAAACTACGAACCCACCAGTTGCGGCAGCTTGTTCTGTAAATCTTCCAGAGCCACTTCCCACTTCTAAGATGATCTCGTTTGACAAATCTTCAGGCCAGCCAGTTTCCTCAAAGAATCGTTTTTTGGATAAGGCCACTCCTGTATTGCTATCATATTGGGTTCTGGCATGCATTGTCCACTGAAACCCAAACCCCGAAGCATAATTTTCATTTGGGACGAAACGAGGAATACTTCCTACGACTGCATAGCCTGCCTGACACTGCACACAATTCAAGAGCGCCGTCTCTAGAATTTCGCCCCGGCGTTTCGCTACCGAGCTAATGGTAAGATCACCGTAGCAGTGGGGGCAGGCAAGGTGCTGCAAGGCTGCTTCTCTCAATAGTATCACCTCATCCTCTACGTCTAATTACACGTTTTAATGCGCTTGCCACACTTGTACAGTCATATCAGTTCCCCCCGAAGCGATATGTGCACTATCAGCCGACCACGCTACGGTAAATACATAGCCGCTATGGCCATGATAGGTGAAAATCTGGACTCCTGTGGTAGCATTCCATATCTGCACTGTGCTATCAGCGCTGGAGGAGGCAATGGTTGTTCCATCAGGTGACCATGCCACATAATACACTCTATCGGCATGGCCATGATAGGTGAAAACCCGGCCTCCTGTGGCAGCATCCCATACCTGTACCGTCTGATCCAGCCCTGCGGAAGCGATGTGCCTGCCATCAGGAGACCACGTCACAGTACCTACTTCGGCATCGTGACCGCGATAGATCAAGGCGTGGCTGCCATCAGTGGCATTCCACACGTGGACAGTACGATCAAAGCTCGCAGAGGCGATGCGTTTGCCATCAGGCGACCACGCAATAGCCCATACTGCATCAGCATGGCCCTGATAAGTGAGCACAATGTTTCCATTCGCCGAACTCCATACCTGTGCGGTGCCATCGTTGCTCGCAGAGGCAATCGCTTTGCCATCAGGCGACCATGCTACAGCATACACTGTACTGGCATGACCTTTATAAGTCAACAGGTAGCTGTCGCTGGCGGTCGCGCCATCGCCCTCAGCAGCGTACCATACCTGCACTGTCTGATCTGCGCCCCCTGAAGCGATGCGTTTGTTATCGGGTGACCATGCTACAGTATACAGTACATCGCTATGGCCGAGATAGGTCAACACTCTCTCTTTAGTGGCGGGAGTCCATACCTGAACAGTCTTATCTCCGCTCCCCGATGCGATGCGTTTCCCATCAGGCGACCATGCTACGGCAGCTATATAAGCGTTGTGGCCGCGATAGGTAAAGAGACGTGTTCCTACCTGCGGTTTCTGAGAGTTAACCAACCACGTGAAAGTGCCCCCCACTATAGAGATTCCTGCTAATCCCACCAGGACTGCACGCCGTGAGAGGCGATGGCGGTAATTTGCCCTCGATTGGGAAAGCTCAGTATCATCAAGTGGTATTGCAAGAACAGGTATATAGGGGTCAGGCGATTTAGAGGTAGCTAACGTCGGCATAGACAGAGTTGCAGGCTCGGGAAGCGTTGGAACATCGAAAGGCGGTAAGGCATCCATCCCGCCGGGGAGCGTGGGTAACTCGGACAGAACGGCATCTTCAAAGGGAGCTAACGCTGGCATAGGCATAGTTTCAGACTCGGGAAGCGGAGGAACTTCGAAAGGTGGTAATGTATCGATCTCGCGAGGATGTGTCGGCAACTCAGACAGAGCTGCTTCTTCTAATGCACTGGCGAACTCCTGCACACGGGCGAAGCGCTTATCAGCATCTTTGGCGAGTGCTCTTTGTACCACTTCCTCTACTGCGGGGGAGAGTTCTGGTACTTTTTCGCGCAAAGGAGCAGGAGGAGTATGCAGTTGCTGTTCGCAGATTTCGGTAAAAGATCCATGGAAGAGGTAGTCTCCACTCATCCACTCGTAGACTACAGCCGCTAAGGCATATTGATCGCTGGCGGGGTAGGGCTTGCCCTTGATCTGCTCGGGCGCCATGTAAGCCACAGCACTCGCTGTACTCTGCGCGGCCCGGTAGTGTAGTCTCTGAGAAGTCAAGGCCATACGAAAATCGGCGAGCAAAATGTTGTTGTCATTCCCCACAAACATATTTTCTGGCCTGACATCGCGGTGAATAATTCCCTCATCATGGGCATACTGTAAAGCTGCAGCAATATCTTTGACATACGATGCAATACTTGTAAGCGGTAACACAGAGCCAGGAGCATGATGTTGGCGCAAAGTGCCATCAGGCATGTAATCCATTACCAAATAAGGAATGGTGTTGCTCACACCAAAGTCCAACATTCGCAGAATATGGGGGTGCTTCAAGTAACTAATCGTTCGAGCCTCTTCGAGAAAATTTTCCATGTTACTACCAACCAGCCGCATTGAGAGTATCTTGACGGCAGCCTTCTTTTTGAGATACACATGCTCGCCCAGATAGACATCTGTGAAGCTACCATGAACCAGCAAGCAGATCAGGTGGTGGTTACCAAATTGCTGCCCTGTATAGTCAATCATTCTTTAACCTCGTTGCGCGTTTTCGCTTCATGGGCCGCTGGCTTTCTGCTTGCTCTTTTGTTGGCAGAGTTGCTCATAGTTACAATTTTTCTCGTTAGTAACCTGGAGGAAAAATATATAGCATAGAGTATCGTCATGATTATCAGGGAGTACAATAAGATTGGCTCCAGAATAGAAAGTAGAGGTTGAGGCCTGCTGGTAGCAGCAAGGGAATTTGATTGAGGTTTACTACCAACAGTAAGAAAATTTTGTAGAATATTCTCTGTAATTTTTTGTGCGGCTTTATTCACGAAATTGTTGGTTGCATAGAAAGTCGTGCTATTATCCAGACCCCACGACCATTGCATAGTAGCGGCATTAAATACTCGTGCTCCACTTTTTGCTGTGTAAAGTGTGGCATTAGAAACGTCATGATTCTTGTTGATATCTATTACTGGCGAAGAACTCAGGATATCCTCTCCAGGAGGCAAGGGATACTCTTGATAGACCCTATCATACTCATAACCAACAAGTCCTGGCAGCCCATCACTGTTCTTCAGGCCGGTTCCCGCAAATACCCAGCTTGAAGCGTCCTTTACAATCCAGGGGAGACCCTGTCGCTGGGGGTCGACAGCAAAATAGCCTCCATACATGGCTCCAAGTAAAGGTTGTTCAGGCCGGTTTAGTGGATTATCGCGAAATAGTACAGTCACGAGTCTGTCATCTTTATCAAAGAGCGGATCCACATTCTTATCTTTGTAACAGACGAGGATACGTTCGGGAATATGAGTATCTGAGAGTCTGGATTCATAACGCACCTGCCAATAGAACGTATCTGCTGCGAAAACACCGAGGTTCACTCCATTGCTGACGGCTGCCTCGAGATTATCGCGCATATACTTACTCCAATATTCACTATGCCCTGCAATAAGCAGCGCACGGTGGTTTAGGAGTGCGTAGGGATTATTCTGGACGTCTACATCGCTGAGATAACTGACATCATAACTGTTCTTTTCAAGCCAACGCACCATTGGGTATTCCCAGTAGAAAAACTGCCCGGCACCCGTATCTTGCCGAAATGGCCTGTCAAATGATACTTTATAGGCGCGCTTCGCTGCTAATATCCCCTTGTAGTCTTGATACAACGAAATACCTCCCCACGTGTTGTATGCCTCATCGGTATTGACAGCATGAATAAAGGCAAAATCACCTGGCAAAGAGGATCGCAGTACAAGTGAGATATAGGACTGAAATCCATTTGATGCAGTCAGCTTTACCATGTACATACCTGATACCCAGGTATTGCCGGGCTTGAGTGTAAATGCGACAGGCCAATTTGCTTCAATCAGTCCAGTTTGAGCGTCGGGGGGAGGTACCGGGTATGCATGCCCTTGAATATTGGGGATGCGTAGTATAAACCTGCCTCCTTTTCCTTGATACCAGCCCATACGGTAGACCTCGGCTGCAAAGGATGGGGCTGTTGTACTGACAGAAAATTTCACTTCATCGCCGACCTCTGCACTTGTCGTCCAGGCATATCCTTCTATTGCAGGATAATCAAACGTAGCCTCATCATAGGGTGCGGGGTTAGCAAGTTGCCAACTTGACGTTCCAGGCAACCGATTTTCGATTTGAATCGGGTTTAAGCTAATGCTCGTCCTTTTTAGAGACTGAATAAATCCGACTGCGAGCGGGTCTGAGATACTGAAAAGGAGGAAAATAAGAGCACTCAATGTGCGCAAAGAGGCAGAGCTAAAAACTCGGTGCCAAATTTCTTCACAATATGAAACTCCAATTTGCATTGGACACGTTTTTCGCTTCCTGACGGATTCCCCGTGCGGTGAGTTTACTCTGTTTCCCTTCATGGCACAGTGCCTTCTCTTCACACGGAATCACTAGCCTTCACACTTTTAAAATGCCCGCCATACCTGCACCGTCGTGTCACCCCAAGGAGCTTTCGTATAATCTCCGCCTCCGGAGGCGATATACTGCTGATCGAGTGACCAGCTCACCGTATGCACAAAGTCATGGTGGCCATGATAGGTATAGGAGTTGCGTCCCGTCAAGGCGTCCCACACCTGCACCGTTCTGTCCTGACTCGCCGAAGCAATGCGCTTACTATCGGGCGACCAGGCAACAGCCCACACCAATTGGGTATGACCAGGATAGGTAAAGACAGTGTTTCCATTCGTCGCATTCCAGACCTGCACCTTTGCATCGTCTCCTCCAGAGGCGATATACTTCCCGTCGCGTGACCATGCCACGCTATGAACCTTTTTTGTATGACCGGGATAGATGAGGACTTTGCTACCGGTAGTAGCATTCCAGACCTGCACCGTCGTGTCTTCGCTTGCTGAAGCGATGAGTTTCCCATCAGGCGACCATGTAACCCCAAGCACTGTATTGGAATGGCCGCGATAGGTGACAATAATGTTAGTTGTTACATTCCATACATGTACCAGTTTGTCGTTGCCTCCTATGGCAATGCGCATCCCATCAGGTGACCAGGCTACACTACTTACTTCAGCGAGAACTGCGGGGTACCTGTGGAGGGGTTGACCACTGATTGGGTCCCACACCTGGACTGATCTATCAGAACTTCCTGAAGCAATGCTTTTCCCTCCAGGCGACCAGGACACTCCTAATACCACTCCAGTATGGCCCCGATATGTCTGCGTTTGCGTTCCATTGATAGCATTCGATACTTGGACAGTATTATCATTGCTTCCAGAAGCAATAAGTTTGTTATCGGGCGACCATGCTATGGCAGCTATCCAATTGGAATGACCAGAATAAGTGGAAACCAGCTTTCCTATATTACCAGCCGCCGCAGCCAGTCCTGCTATGCCCAAGCCGACAAGAACAATACGTCGCGAGACACGCCTTTTGGTCGGCGCCGGCGGTTGAGAAGGCGTGGAAATATATTCAGGTACTGCTGGAGGTGGCGTCATTGGAGGCGATGAGGATGGTGGAGTTGAAACCATTGTTGGAAGCAGCCGTGCATTCGGTTGTGGTGATGGCGGCGTTAAAGCTTCTCTCGGCGACGAGGAAGATGACGGCGAGAGAGCTAAGCCTGCGGGATTGTAGGGTTGAAGAGGCGGAGGCGGTTGAATACCGACCGGGGGAGAGGCATGATAAGATGCCAGCCGGGCAGCCTCTTCAAGAGCATCGGCGAACGCTACTATGCTGGCAAAGCGCTGCTGTGCTTCTTTCGATAGCGCCTTCTGCACTACCTGTTCCACTGCAGGATGGATACCGGGAAGCTTCTCATGCAAGGGCGGAGGAGGAGCAAACATATGCTGCGCGCATAACTCAGTGAATCCTCCCCGGAAAGGCCGGAATCCGCTTAACCATTCATAAACAATGACTGCTAAGGAATACTGATCACTTGCTGGGCGCGGCCGACCTTGAATCTGTTCAGGGGCCATATAGGCTACGGTGCCAACAACCCCTTGCGCATCCTGTTGAAGCGTACTTTGAGCTATAATAGCGATGCCAAAATCACTGAGCAACACCTCATCGTTGCGCCCCAATAACATGTTCTCCGGTTTAATGTCCCGGTGGATGATTTTTTCATTATGGGCATACTGCAAAGCCGAGGCGATCTGCCTGAGATAGGACACGACCGCAGGAAGCTGTACCACACTTCCAATAGGGTAACGCTGGCGTAACGTGCCGTTGGGAGCATAGTACATCACCAGAAAAGGTACAGTGTCCTGGACCCCAAAATCGAGCACACGCACGATATGTGGGTGCTCCAGGCGAGCAATAGTGAGAGCCTCCTTGAGGAAGTCATCGTGGCTGCTACCTACCAGTCGAGTCTGGAGTACTTTGACGGCTGTTTGTGTCTTAAGATAGATATGCTCACCCAGGTAGACATCTGAGAAGCCTCCCTGGCCTAGTATGCGTATAAGGTGGTAGCTGCCAAATTGCTGCCCAATGTAGTTACTCATCTTTAATCCTCGCCTGATTGTCTGCTAAATCGTCCAACAGCCCATGTTAATTGTAGAGGCACACTGGAAAAATGTCAAGCAAGTATTGCAGCGATAGCGTATCGATTTCTAGGAGTTGAGAAACAAGGAGACAGCTAGCTTCCTATCAGGGTTATTGTGGAGATTTTCGAGGGAACTTTGCTGTTCAGAGCCGTCAATCTTCGTTTTTGCCGCAGTAAAGAAACCTATACCGGTGGATGATTATTACAACACAATCTTAACTTCGTAATCACCGCTTCCACAAGTGAGAGATTCTATCCTGAGATTACCGTGGAATGCGAACGTGCCATTGACTTTGCAAATAATGAAGTAGTAATTATAAATGGACATAAAATTGAGAGCGAAGTTTGAAAGCTAGCAGTGAATACGCAAACGAAGTTGCACAGGGAAAGCGGTTTAAGTTCGGCCAAATTGGAGTCGATTTCTATCAGAAATAGATATGCAACGTATTGTGATTGCAGAGCAGTCGCTCGAGGAATGGTTGCAACGAGTATGTTTTTGTAAAAGCACGCTCTGACTAAAGCGCCTGTTGGTCGATTATATTACCAATGCTATTTACTTAAGGATGGTTCGGATGCAAGACTTGTTGAGGCGCTACATAACGCTCGCCAAAAGGTGGGCGTGGCTGGTTATCCTTAGCACAGTACTTTGTTGCGGTGCAAGCTATATTGTGAGTACTCTTCTGCCCCCCGTCTATCAAGCTTCTGCAACTCTGGTCATCAGTGAAAAATCAGCCGACTCGGTTACTGATAACGTCTATGCAAGTGAATTGGCTGCACTGACGTATGCACAGTTGCTCACGAATCCCGCCGTGCTCGAACCCGTCGTAGTACAGCATCCAGGAATCACACTTCAGCAGCTCAACGCTATGATCTCCGTAAACACTCAGTCTAACACACAGCTTATCGAACTCGATGTGAAGAATGAAGACGCACGATTAGCAACGCAGCTAGGGGACGAGATCAGTCAGGGCTTTGAGAGCTACTCCCAAACAGAGTTGCCAATCACTGTGCATATCGTTCCTGCAAAGATACCCACGACCCCTATCAGCCCCAGGCCTTTGTCGAATGCGATTATCGGTGCGTTAGTTGGCTTAGGGCTGGCACTGACACTTATCGTCATTTTTGAATGGATTGACGATCTCCCCAGCAGTTCTGATGAAGTACAAGAACTGCTAGATATGGAAGTATTGGCGATCATCTCCCAGACATCACTTCATCAGCAATTGCAAAGCAAGGAGCTTGAAGAGATACCAGCCCTGGTGGAAGGATGTCAACAGCTATGTGCCTTTCTCGCCGCCGAACAGGCAACCAGTCCCTTCAACCTAGTGATGGTCACAAGCGCTTTGAGTGGCGAAGGCAAAAGTACGGTTGCGGTGCTGCTTGCCTCCCTTCTGGCAAGAAGCGGTAAAAGCATACTGCTGGTAGACGCGAATATGCGCAACCCGGTGTTAGATCAACTTTTCCAGATCGAAAATAAACGCGGCCTTTCAAATGCTTTGCAGAAGGAGGGTACATCAACTCCTGAGCTGTATAGTCAGACGTGTGATATTCCGACATTGCATGTGATGCCAGCAGGAGAGCCTTCTGACAACCCTGCCGAGTTACTACAATCGCCCATGGTCGACCATCTCTTTGGTCATCTTAAAGAAGCGCCTTTTGACTATATCATTTTCGATGCGCCTCCATTACTTCCTGTAGCCGACGCACAATTCCTGGCCTTACATATGCAAGCAATCTTACTGGTCATTGACGGATCTAAGATGCCGCGTAGAGTGCTGTCACGTACCAGCCATATATTGAGTCGATTTTCCATTTCAATACGGGGAGTAGTTATTAATAAAAGTCGCAGGAATTGTTTATAAACATGTCTCAGCCAATCAGTGCTACAACGACAGACGCAGCAGCGATAGTGAAAAAATCTGTGAATAAACAGATTTTTTCATCGTTGCTGAGCATTGCATCTGCTGCGCTCTTGATCCGCGTGATGGGCATGCTGAATCAAGTTGTCGTCACGTCCCATTTCGGCTCAGGGGCAGTCATGGATGCATATTTTGTTGCCTACACGCTGCCTTTCATGATGGGAATGCTGGCAATCGGGACCATAGAGGCCGCAATCATCCCAGTTTATGCACGTGTCTGCATCACAGGAACAAAAGAGCAGGCATCCACGCTCTTCAGCACTTTGCTGAACCTCTTGCTGATAGCAGCAGCACTGATTACCCTGGTCATAGTTATCTTTCGTCGCCAGGCAATTTTCCTTTCCGCCCCGGCACTTGACCCATTCCGTATGAGGCTGGCCGTTGACCTGGCCCCGATCATCTTCCCTATATTTCTGCTGATGGTGGTGATCAGCCTTCTGGAAAGCATTCTCAATACGGAGGGGCAATTTGGTTGGCCTGCTTACGCTGGAATGCTGGTGCCACTGACGACTGCTATAGTTGTTGTACTAGCGGGCAAATTCCTGGGGATTATAACGCTGTGTGCAGGCTTACTGATAGGCCTATGCTTGCAGCTGTGTGTGTTTATTGTACGTGTACGGCGCGTAGGACTCGTCTACCGCCCTATCCTAGATATGCGCAGCGCTGAAATCAGGGTCATTTTGATAGCCACGTGGCCAGCTCTGCTGGGAGGAGTGGCCAGCCAAATCAGTCCTCTCATCGATCAAATATTCGCTTCATTTCTTTCTACAGGCAGTATTTCTGCGCTTAACTATTCACTCAAACTCGCCAGCGTTCCTGTCGGGGTGATTTTTGCTTCTGTAGGACGTGCCGTGCTACCCCACCTCTCGCGTCAGGTCGCTACAAATGATATGAAAGTCTACAAAGAGACGTTTCGACTGTATGTGTTGTTTGTCAGTATTGTCACAGTAATGCTGACCGTATTCATGATTGTGCTGGCTCATCCATTGGTGCAAATTTTCTTTCAGCGCGGAGCATTTTCCGCTGAGAATACAAACCTGACTGCAAGCACATTGATCGGCTTTTTACTTGGCCTACCCCCTATGGCGCTTTGTTTCATCCTGGTGCCTGCTTTTAGTGCCCTGGGCAAGACCAGTGTGCTCATGTTTATAGGCATCTTCAACGTGATCGCCAACGCTGCCTTTGACTATGTCTTTGCACGCTTCTGGCAAAGTACGGGCATTGCTCTGGCTACTTCTGCAATGTATTTTTGCGCAATGTTCATTCTATTCTTTACACTACGTCGTAAGGTCGGCAAGCTACACCTGTTTGCAATCCCGTCTGAGATATTGGAAGCGATACAGAAAATAGGTAAGGGCCATTATTATGCGCGGTGGAGCTCCTGGAGAAAAGACCCTTTCCTCAGGTACAGCAGTCTCTCTAATAGAGGTCGCCTGGTCGTGCGCCTCTGTGTCGCGCTTATGGTCGTTGTGATCGGAGTCGTGGGCGTCTCCTTGAATGCCGTTTATACATTGCATGCTGCCTTAGGGTCGCTCATCATCCTGGCATTTCTGCGCTATCCCTACATATTGCTCATTGCCTGGGCACTGATCACCGCATTCATTGGCTCGGGTCTGCCTATCGTCTCCGGCAGCAATTTTCTCACAGGTTTGACAGTACCAACACTCCTGCTGATGGTTTGCATGCCGGTTAGATCAACGTTCAAACGTATGCCAGCGCTGGCATTTCTGTTACTCAACCTTTTGTGGGTGTTCGTCAGTATAGGCATCTCTGCCCCTGGCCTCGGACCATTCCTTACTCTCTGGGTCACCTATTTGGATTATCTGGCCCTTGCCGTACTCACCGCAAATGTGCTCACTACACGACGACGCCTGATGGGACTCATCGATGCCATCCTGTTTACGTCCACGTGCGTAGCGCTGTATGGCATTTATGGCTACATTACCAGGCACAATGTCGTATTAGACTCTACAACCAGGCTTCTACGCATTAAATCTGTCTTTGGCGCGGCGCCAACCCTGGCCTTATTTCTTTCGATAGCCATCCCGCTTGCGCTCTACCGCACCTATACATTACGAGGTTTCTGGCGCGTCGGCGGTTCAATGGTGTTGCTTATCTTGTTGACGGCATTTGGACTGACATTCACACGTACCGCCTTTATCTGTGTCCCGTTAAGCACTGTCATTATGCTCTTTTTTTTCCCCTCCAGGAAGACGAGGGCCGGTCTGTTCATCGGCATCCCAACAGTAGCTATCCTCACGCTTGCACTGGCACTTGTAGGCCATATAGCCATCTTCAGCCGCTTCTTCAACTCGGACCTTCTTACATTCAATGGACGCATTTATCTCTGGCAAGCACTCCTTGACCACTTTGACCCGACGTTGCTGCTGGGTAGCGGGCTTGACGCTGCCCACCTTCTATTAGTCAATCTGCAAGTGCGAGATGTACGAGGTGTAGTCGGTATCTATCCACACAATCTCTTTCTAGGGACCCTTTACGATCACGGAATTATTGGTGTCGTCTTGCTCTCTTTTATCTATATCACGTTACTTGCTAGCTTGATCGCACGATTACGAGCGGCTGGCAAACCAGAGCGGTCCCCTACGAATGGAGCGCAGTCGGCTTTTCCGCTGGACGCTTCCGTTCGCCTGAGACCCAGGGTAACCGCAGCAGCTCAACCGGAAGGTGACGAACTGCGTATGCTGCTCGCACTCGCGCTGGGAGTCTTGGTTAGCGTGCTCGTGCAGTCTGTTGAGTCTGACGATCTATGGATCCTGGGCATCGGCTGCTATTTCTGGATCATTATGGCGCTGCCATTCGCGCGTTGCTGGTTCACCCAAGGCAAGGGAAAGCCCAACTCATACCAGACACGAAATACACCCAGGTCATCTAAGATACGAATCTGCTTCGTTTCGGCCATATTCTCTCCTGGTATCAGTGGAGTGGGGGTACGGACAGAGAAGCAAGCTCGCCAGCTTAAGGCACTTGGGTGCGATGTTATCATTGTCACTTTGCGCCACAATAAACAGTGGAAACGAGCAGAAACCATCTCGGGCATACCGGTTGTGCGGATAGGTGGTATGTATGGGCGTAATGGGCAGCTACGTAACGGTAGGCTTGGGCACTTGCTCTGTGATATTGGAGTCTTCCTGACTCTCTGGCGCCTGCGCCGTCATTATGATATTGTCCATGTTTGCCAGATGTCCTCACTTGACGCTGTAGGCACATTCATCGGTAACATCACGCATAAATCGGTTGTCATTAGCATCCAGATCAGCGGACCGGACGAGAAGCAACGCGCACAGATCGAGCACGGTGCAGCGTTAATGGCGGACACCCTGAGCGATACGAGTTTCCTGAAAGTCAATGTAAAAAGTTGGGCATTGGCTGAGGGTGATATCACCTATCTCCCGCAGGCGGCGCTCGGCGGTTCTGTAATGTTACACTTCCTGCGCAATTCGAGCGCATACTATCATATTCTGAGCACACGCTGCCGCCCTTATCTCACCTCGCAAGGGTTTCAGGCCGAACGGATTGTACTCATTCCCAATGGCATTGATACAGATCAGTTCAGACCAGCACCGGAACGACGACCTGACCCGGCCAGGCCGGAACGCGACATTATATGTGTGGCGCGATTAGACTACGCAAAAGGCGTTGATGTGTTGCTACATGCATGGAACCGTATGATGCAAGCGTCCACGGCCAGGCATGCACAACTTAAACCCAGGCTGCGTCTGGTGGGAGACGGAGCACTTAGAACACAGATTGAACGCCTCATCACGGCCCTGGGTATTCAAGGTAGCGTGGAAATCCTTGGTCCTCGAACTGATATTGCCGATTTACTTCAGCTATCATGGGGCTTCGTATTGCCCTCGCGCTGGGAAGGCATGGCCAATGCTTTATTAGAAGCCATGGCTTGCGGTCTTCCCTGCATAGCCACACGCGTGAGCGGCAGTGAAGACATTATCGTCGATGGTGTCAACGGCTTATTGGTGGAACCAGAGCAACCGGTTGAGTTGGCTCTAGCTTTGAGTCGTATCATTGAAGATGGTGAACTTGCGCAACGGCTAGGGCAGTGGGGACATACAACCATAATTTGCGATTATCAACTGATGAATGTCGTCCGGCAGCACCTCGAGCTTTACCATCGCCTTCTTAAAGGCGGAAATGAGAGCCCAGAATCGCCTCTGACAGGCAGGGCCCTTGAAACTTCACCACGAGAAATAGGCACGATAAAGATGGCCCTTACAACGCCCCAAAGTTCTCTTGTTTCCGATAGAAAGGAGAAGTAGTGGAGAAGAAGCCACGTATCTATGTTGTCATTGGTACCTTTTATCCGATAGTTGGCGGAGCCGAAAAGCAAGCCTTGACACAGAGCGCGGCTATGCGTAAGAAAGGGTATGAAGCAACTGTCATCACATTCCGTCATGACAACGCCTGGTCGCCTCACGAAGTGATGGATGGCGTACCGGTTATTCGTGTAGCTGGAACATTGCTGGCAGGTCGCGGAAAACTTCCACATCCGCTTCAGAAGGCCTTGTACCTGATAGCTCTGGCAGTTATGGGTCGGACGCTCTGGCATCATCGCCGGTTCTATGATGTTTTACACGTTCAACAACTCAATTTGCTGACGTTACCTATAGCGCTGATCTGCCGATTGACCGGCAAGCCGATGGTGATTGTGGTGCAGAGTACAGGCCTGGATAAAGCAGCGGGATCAAAACATACTTCACTTGTGGCCGGGCCACTGGACGCCACAGCAATATGGCTGCAAGTTCCTGATGGAAATCGTACTGGCAGCGATTTAGAGGATTTAGCGCGCATAGGAAAGCCGGGTGTGCGATTTACTCGCGCCTTGCTCCTGCGGATTCACGCGGTAATAGTTATCCTTAGTTCGCGTATGAAGGACTACCTTGCCGGGCACGACTTTTACTTGCCTGGGACGCAGCTTATTCCCAACGGTGTAGATATCACACGCTTTCAACCCGCTGATACGGATACTTCCCTCACAAAGCAATCGCAAGTCGTTCTCTGCCTCGCCAGGTTGTCTTATCAGAAAGGCATCGATGTACTGCTGCAGGCCTGGCGCTTAGTACACGAGCAGGTGTCACAGGCGCAACTCATCATAGTTGGTACCGGTCCCCTTCAGAGCCAACTCGAGCGGATGGCGCAGGAGCTTGGTATTGCAAACAGTGTCGAATTTGCAGGTTTGCGCAGCGATGTAGTGACGCAACTCCACCGTGGCAGTGTGGCCGTACTTCCTTCGCGTTATGAAGGCATGTCCCATGCACTCCTGGAAGCGATGGCTTGTGGCCTAGCTTGTGTGGCAACACGAGTGAGTGGCTGTGAAGATCTTATTCAGCAGGGAGTAAATGGTCTGCTGGTTGAGCCAGAAGATTATCAGGGGTTGGCACAGGCGCTCATTTGCTTGCTGGATGATTCGGAACTGGCCCAGAAATATGGAGAAGCCGCCCGTGCAGCCGTGGAAAAAGACTATTCGCTTGAACGTATTGTGGACACATATATAGAACTTTACCACAGAGTTACAGAAGCTAAATGGCCGACTGCGGTTGATCAGGTATTTGCGGCCAATACGGTAACAACACTGGTTGAGTAGCAGGATGTGCAGAGTGGGCTGGGCGCTTTCAGTGGTAGAAAGGTAATAGTCAACATGTTTGCAACTCATGAGAAACCCCACACTCAGAAGAAACCACTACGTGTGTTGATGGTCACAGGCATGTACCCGACAGCACAGAAGCCCCATGATTGTACGTTTATCAAAACCCAGGTTGATTCGCTTATTGCCGAGGGTGTTGAAGTAGAGGTGATTCATCCCCGGCGCGGACCTCTGCCAATTCGCTATATCTCAGCAGCCATCCAGGTTTTTCTCAAGACGCTGACGGGGAGCTTTGATGTAGTGAATGGACATTACGCACATTGGTGTTTGATCGCGCGTCTGCAGTGGACAACACCTGTCGTTGCCTCCTTTCTCGGAGGTGATCTGCTCGGTGAATTGTATACTAAGGGGGGGTTGAGCAAAAGGGCTATCCTCTTCAGGCATGTGAGTCGCTGGATGTGTTACTGGGCTGACGCGGTCATAGTCAAAACCGAGGAAATGAAAAAGGCTGCTCCAGGTAACAAAGTTTGTGTTATTCCCAATGGAGTAGACTTCACGCTGTTTCACCCTATCCCTCGCGCGGAGGCGCGTGCAGCGCTAGGTTGGGACCAGGACTGCTACTATGTCCTGTTCGGCAATAACCCCAATGAATATCGGAAAAATTTCCCGCTGGCGCAGGCCACCATAGAGCGCCTCCATGCTAGAGGAGTAGCTGCCGAACTGGTGGTTGCCAGCGGCTTGCCCCAGACAACCGTGATGCAGTACATCAATGCCAGCAATGCACTCCTTCTTCCGTCGATGTATGAAGGGTCGCCTAACATCGTCAAAGAAACCATGGCCTGCAATGTGCCGGTTGTTGCCACAGACGTAGGCGATGTCGTACAACTTCTGGGTCATACGAATGGTTGTGTCGTCTGTTCCGCTGACCCTGACGCCTTAGCAGAAGGACTTGAAAAGGCTCTGCAACACGCAGAGCCGACAACCGGCAGAAGCGATATTGCGCACCTGGAAGCTTCGGTAGTAGCAAATCAGGTTATAGCACTTTTCCAAAAGGTCGCGAGCAAAAAGGTAAAGCACAAGGGAAGTGCCGCTTATTTCGAGGAGGAAAAGGTGCATGGATAGCTTTTAGCTCTACGATAAACATGCATTCGCGCGCAGGCAGGATGCGCTCCGCGCGAAAAACGCCTAATTTCTTTCTATATGCTCTATAAAGGCATCACCTGAAACTATGGAAGGCTGTTCTTGTACCGGCTTACATCTCAGCGAGGCTAGCAGGTGTTGATAGCGTAGGCTCATCAGTTCCCATCGATAGGGATGATAATCTTCAGCCGCATGGGTGACCATACGCTCACGTTTTTCTGGATGGTAATAAAGATCAATGATCGCTTCTGCAAAACTCTCAGGATTTGAAGGTTCGCAGAGTATTATCGATTCTGGCCGGAACATTGAGCTAATCGCAGGGGTATTTGAAGCGATTATTGGACGGCACATCAAAGCATACTCATAGGCCTTTGTAGGTAGTACCAACTCCATAAAGCCATCACAAGGATAAGGAATAATCCCAATATCACCATGCATGACAAAATCTACGATTTTTTCAGGAGGACACGGATCGCTAAATACTGTATGTTCGCTTACTCCTAACTCCGTGGCTAAACGCTTTAAAGCAGGTAACTCTTCACCTTGTCCCTGGATATCCAATTGCAACTGTGGTATGACACGGCGCGCTAACGCCAGCGCGCGGATGGCTACATCTAGTCTATTGCGCTTTGCCAGCGTCCCGTGATACATCAGGAGAAAAGGCCGTCCTCTTTCAGAAACTGCGGAAAACGAAAGCTTCCGACGCTCAGTTGGGAAAAATGTCGTATCAGCACTGTTGAGAATAATCGTTAATTTTTCTTCAGATACACCTCGTTGCAGTAACAATTGCTCAAAAGGCCAGCCAACGGTTATCACATGATCTGCAAAGGCAGTTGAAATACGTTCCTGCCAGCTAGCTAGAAGCGTCACCAGACGGCGTAGAGGCCCGCGTGCCTTCACTGCCATCAGTTCTGGGCTTACGTCCTGCACATCCAGGATGATCTTCGCACCTAAAAGTTTGGAGAGCAGTGCCGAGAAAACGAGAAAGTCAGGCATATTATTTACATGAATCAAATCATAGGCATGCTTTAAATGTAACCATGTTAGGGTTGCCCCTGCCAGTAAAAGAAACCAGCACCAGTAAAGAATAGTGATCGGTAGTGGTAAACCATACCGACGATCCATTGGAATACGGTAAATAGATACCCCGTTGTCTACCTCGTAGCCCTTTTCATGTGGTCGACGCAAACATATAACATCAACAACGTATCCAGCATCCACTGCTGCCCGAACAAAGCGAATATCCCTGGTATTGTAAGGATACCAATCAAAGCCGATCATACCTAGACGAAGCATTGCCATTACACTATAACTCCCATCACATTATTTCGGTTCTTTAGCTCATCCTTGTTTACCTGCGTGTTCTGAACTGATGTCTCGAACCACCGTCACTGCATTAAAGAATACTGCTATCCTGCTCCAAGGTGTTCGCGGAAAGTAGGATGCTCTCACATGTATAACGCTTAAGGAAAGCAATAGTAAAGGTGGTTGAGGGCATTTGATTGTGGTGGTTAGCACATCCATTCATGTAACTGAAGAAAGGATTGGCGTCTCAGAGAAGTAAAATTTGATGCAATGAACCATAGTTTAGCAGTTGAATTTCGTAAAAATCAAATATTAACGCATACAAATGAATCATAACCAGATCATAACCGAATCATAACCGTTTTAACCTTCCACCATCATCTATTTCCTATCATAATTGCATCGGTATCCATTTGGGTTTCAACATGCAATGTAATATTCGGGGTCACAAAGGTCGTTTTACCAAGATCAAGTTATTTTTATATGGAGGTAAGTCATGCGCTTCTCTGCTCGTTCAAAAGTGGGCACCCTACTCTCGCTCATCACGATCGTTACCCTTATCGGCGCGTTCGCGGTGACGATAATATCCCGTGGGTCGACGACCCATGCCAGTTCCGCTAGTACATTTCAGGCTGCTCAGGCTCCGGGGTATGCAGTAAGAAACATTCAGGTACCCAGCTCTTCTGCGGGAGTCAGTAACTTGGTGTCTCATTCGCCAGCAAAGAACCTTCCCGCTCGCAACATGGGGGCCAGGGCCATTGGCCGGTTCTCTTATAATTCAAGTACTGCGACTGGCGTTCATTCCACATCGTCTGCTTCATTGAATACGACTCCAGGAAATTTGCTGCAAAACTTCGCTGGACTCACTAATCTCGCTAACGCTGCTCTGAACCCGTTCGTCGCTGAACCGCCTGACCAGGCTCTCTGTGTTGGCTACCTGGCCGATCTAAATACCGGCCAACATATACCTGCAATGTTTGAGATGGTTAATGATGTCATCGCAATTTACCTGCCTAACGGGAAACTTGTCATCGCGACGAGTCTGGAAACATTCTTCGGTGAGGCTAATTTCCCGGTCGGTCTGGTTCCGTTGGTTGGCGATCCACGCTGCCACTTTGACAGTCAGACACACACCTTCTTCTTTACTGCCACTGCAATCGGGCCATCGCAGTTTCTGCCAGGTAGCAAATCGCGCGTAGACCTCGCGGCGATTGACGCGAATACTCAGAAGGGACTAGAAATACTGCTTGACACGACGAATGCAGCTAATCCCAAGTGTCCCTGCTTCTCTGACGAACCGCTTTTCGGCATCGATAGTAACGCTGTGTATGTTAGCTCTAATGAGTTCACTCTCCCTCTTGCCAGTGCTACCTTCCAGGGTACAATACTCATTGTTTTCGCAAAAGAGCCAATCGTAAACCGGGAGTTTAAAAAAATCCGAATTTTTGAAGGGAGTTTCCCTCGTTTGGTCGGATCCCTACCTGTCTCCTCAGTCCAACCTGCGATTAATGTTAGCCCCGCAGGTAGCGAGTATCTCGAAAACTCGGTTCTCAGCAACAACATTGAAAATGCTCTGATTTTGTGGCATGTTACAGATCAGAACATCGCCAACGGCGTTGCTCCCAAACTCATTCTCCCACCAGCTATCATACGGGTGGAGAATTATGCAGTCCCTGTGCCTGCTGCCAGCACGGGCTCTGGCGTACCAAATTCGCTGGGTCTCCTCAGCGCTGCTTTCCTGGACGCGGGTGATAGCCGCTTGCAGCAGGTAGAGGGAATCCAGGACGAGGGAAACATCGAGTTGTGGTCGTCATTAGACACGGCTATTAAGATACCTGGTGATTCCAAAATTCGTGATGGAGTTGCCTGGTTCAGGATTAACCCCCAGAAAGCAAGTGTGGTCGAGCAGGGCTACGTGGCTTCGGCTGGCAACTACCTGCTCTACCCGGCGATCCTGCATACCAGCCATGGGAGCACAGCGATTGTGTTCTCAGTCACGAGTCCAAAACTGAATCCCAGTGCGGCCAACATATTCAGCCCATCAAGTCCAACAAACTTTGGTACTACTTTCCATATCGCTGCCCTGGGTGCCGGCCCTTACATAGACGAATCTTCAAACCCCCCCCCATCACGCTGGGGCGATTACTCGGCAGCAGCGCTTAGCCAGGATGGCACTAATATCTGGTTAGCGACTGAGTTCGTTCCTGCTCCGATAGATTCGTTTTTCTTCTGGAACTGGGGCACTCAGATCTTTGAGGTCAACGGTGCTTGACAACTAACAAGATGAAATTTCGTGGTCAGGAGTTGCTCTGACCGTGATATAGCTGGTGCTCATTTGCATGACAACGCTACCCCTGTGTGCCGGGGTAGCGTTGTCATGCAAATGAGCACCTACGTCAAAAGTGCCCAGGGAGATGCACTGAATGAAGCTAAAAAACCAGGATCTCGAACTTCTTCGGATTCAGCTCGTCCAAAATATCATGCGTGAATTAGGTTCGGACATGAGTGTCCATTCTACTATTCTCGATTTTGGTTGTGGTGATGGTATACTAGTCTCTCAACTAAGAAAAGAAGGATATAGTGCATTTGGAGTGGACATTGAAAATTACTACGAAAGCGTTGAAAAAAGATGCAAAGAGCAGGGCCTCATTAAAGTAGACGAACGCATATTCTATACCATTAGTATGGATCAGTATAGAATCCCTTTCGATGATGATACTTTTGACAGCGTCATCAGTTTCTACGTGTTAGAGCATGTACAAAACTGGGAACAATCTCTTGCAGAGATCAAACGGGTTTTGAAGCCGGGGGGCACAAGCTTGCACATATTTCCTTCCCGTTATAGTTTTATCGAACCTCATATCTTTGTACCTCTGGCTTGTATATTTCAGGGGTATGCTTACCTGGCTTTCTGGGCCTTTTTAGGCATAAGAAATTCTTATCAAGAGCGCCTGAAATGGAGCGAAGTAACTAAACTCAACTTTGAGTATCTCAGGACTTGCACGAAGTACTATCCCAAAGCAGAAATCAGAAAACTTGTCGCTAGCCAATTTAGTAATGTTTCGTTTGTTGAAGAAATTTATATCAAGTATCACTTTGGCCGTGTTCGGCGATGTCTCTATCCCCTGTCAAAGACCTTTCCTTTCGTATCATCATTATTTAGCACTTTTTATACACGGGTTCTATTTTTTCAAAAATGAGGAGTGCTAGACACTCCTGCTGTATCTGCTCAAGGCTATGAACTCTTGCTCCAACCCATGGCGAAGCGCAACTGTAGGGTGATATCCAAGCAGAAGTTCCGCCTTGTGGAGATCTGCATAGGTATGTTCGACATCTCCGTACGGCTTTGTGACAAAAGAGAGCGGGACCGATCGGCCACTGATCTCTTGCAGAAGATGAATTACCTCTTGTAAGGTGACCGCTGCTCCTCCAGCGATATTGATAACCTCGCCTATGGCTGCTTCTCGTTTGGCTGCACTGAGTGTGGCTTCAATAACATCAACAACGTAGGTATAATCACGCCTGTTGGAGACATCTCCGTAAATCGTCAGAGGTTGCCCAGCGAGCACGGCCTGGCAAAAACGGTGAAAGGCCATATCGGGTCGCTGGCGAGGGCCATAAACGCTGAAGTAGCGTAAGGAGACGATTGGGAGTCCAAAGTTCTGGTGATATACCTGACAGAGATGCTCCCCGGTAAGCTTCGTGACACCGTAAGGCGAAAGAGGATAGGGAACCATTGTTTCGGCCAAGGGAACCATCTGTTGCTTTCCATATACAGAAGAGGAAGAAGCATAGACAAAACGCTGAATCTCTTTTCTCTTACGTACAGCCTCCAGTAATCGTTGAGTAGCGAGGATGTTGCAATCAACGTACTGTGAGAAAGCCTCTCCCCAGCTTGTTCGCACTCCTGCCTGAGCTGCCAGATGAAAGACCCATTCAACATCATCAAGCAGCAATGATAAATCAATTTCCAGCAGATTGGCTTCGATAAACCTGAATGTATCAAAGGCACGAGGACCTTTTAGATTTTGCTCCTTGATAGCTCTAGGGTAGAAATCTACAAATGCATCAATACCGCAAACGTCATGTCCTTCCGCAAGCAACCGCTCGGCAAGATGAGATCCAATAAAACCGGCAACCCCGGTGACCAGAGAGCGCATCGTTTCTCCATTTCAAGCGCTAATAATAATGTGCTGTACTCATGCTGCCGGGAACTAGAACTCCACTTTGCGCCTCTGGCCTCAGCAAGAGCATCGCTTACCCAACCCACGATGACCTGTCGTTCTTCCGGCACGGTGTTTCCTATCTTAACATAGATGGCTAGATATTGCAGTAGCGCTTTTCTTTAGAATTCTTTATCGAGGCGAACGGCAGCATTCTCCATCACCTTCTCCTCATCCTTGCTGAAAGCATCTCCGGAGTGGATGCCAGTTCCGAAAAGGAGCCATATTAGTGAAGCGGAACACAATTGCCATACGTGTAAATATTGCGGTTCTAGCAACTTCTCATCGCTGTAAAGCGTGTAGTACGTTTGGGTCTTGATCACTGGATACATACAGAAGAAAACAGACAGAGAGGACACAGCTTTATGGAAGCATTTCTCTACATGCTAGTAGTTGTTTTGCTCATCATTGCAGGCGTTGTCATAAGTGTGAGTCTCTATACTCGAGGTGCAATAGGAAGTGGTCGTTTCAAACGGATACGACGGATGCGCTATCTCAAGCCTGGTTCCGGTGGCACTGCGATTGAAGAGACAGTTGAAGAGGTAATCGATGAAGAAGTGCCTGTTTAGGAGAGGCCCTGCCCTCTATAGTTCAAGAGTGCCACCCTGGTGATGATCCTACCTGGAAAGTAGCCCCATTACCAGGGTGTCATTTCAGCCGCATGTGTGTGAATATGACCTCTGCTCATAATGAAGTGAGGAGGGTTTCAATCGTTGATAGGAATGCTTCCAATTCAAATGGTTTCGTGAAGACGATGAGATGGCGTTGTTGAATCTGCTGTTGAGGTAGTTGGCGATTCGCAGTGATCAAGATCGCGGGGATCGCTGCGAACGCTTGATTGATATGGAGGCGGTCATAGAGTTCGATGCCGTTCATACCCGGCAACCCGTAGTCCAGAACAAAGAGGCTAGGTTCGGAGTGCCGCACAAGCTTCAATGCGGCATTGCTATCGCTTGCTACGATAACTCGATAGGGTGTCTCCTGTGCAATAGCCTCAACAAGGAATGAGCTAATGTATGGATCATCCTCGACGAGGAGGATCGTTTTTGTAGTCGCCTGCGATTCTCCCGATAACTGTTTTGTGTCCTGAGACATAGTCATGCTTCAACTCTTTCGGTGGATAGCGAATTTGCTCCATTTTTACACGAGAGAGACAGGCAAAGCGTTTCAAGACGTACTGCTTACTCTCGCGCCAGCGTCAAGGTGAACCAGAAGGTGGACCCATCTCCTGGTGAACTCTGGACACCAACCTGCCCTTGATGTTGCTCAATAATGGTCTGGCAGATGTGCAATCCAAGCCCTAACCCGGTGCCGGACCCACCCTGCGCTTTAATTCTCTTTACCTGGTAAAAGCGTTCCCAGATAGCTTGCTGTTCATCTGGGGACAGTCCTGGTCCCTCATCTTGCACCGAAACGCGCGCCATTTGCCCTTCGATCGCAAGGAAGACTTCAATGGGTCGATCAACCGGCGAGTACTTGAGAGCGTTGGTCAAATAGTTGGTGACAACCTGGCCGATACGATCAGCATCGGCCACCACGGGAACAGTCGCCTCAGAAGGCACATGGAGACGAATGCTACGCTTTGGGACCAACAGGCATTGATCCTGGACAGCCTCACGGACAATGGCAACCAGATCGCAGGGTTCCAAATTCAGTGCTATCTTGTTCATCTGGATACGCGAGATATCCAGCAGATCGCCCACCAATCGGTTCTGTAGCCGTACCTGATGCTCCGCACGCTCAAGCAGGGTTTGTATCAGTTCAAGTTTGCTAGCCAGGTCATCGGCATAATTCCCGTCCTCATAAATGCTTTTTTTCACCTGGCGCAATGCCAACTGAATGTTGCCGCTGATGGTCGTAAGCGGCGTCCTCAACTCATGACCGGCCATGCCGAGAAACTCATCCATGCGCCGGTTGGCTTCACGCAAGGCGAGCTCATTTGCCTGAGCGTTTGCTCGTTCGTAGAGCAAACGCTCACGCTCAATCACCAGGGCCGCTAGTTTCGCTATCGCCCCAGCGAGCGCCGTCTCCCTTTCCGTATATTCATGCTCTACACCGCCATAATCCAGCGAGAGGATGCCGACCAGTTGATCACCCACGAACATCGGCGCAATCAGCAATGTGCGCACACCATACGGGTTCGGTTGATCAAGGAACGGCGGCTGCGTCATGTCGAGCAGCAACACGTCGTGTGTACGCAGCCGGGAGACGAGTTCAGGATATGGGCTGTCACTCAAGCGGCCAAACTGTTGTTGATCGGCTCGCCACTGCTGTTCCTGCTCAGCCGAGAGTCCGATGGCCACCACAAGACGCAATATATCCGTCTCCGGCTCCAGGGCGACGATGGCAACACGACGGCAGCCCAGGATACTACATGTCAGATCGGCCAATCGCCGCGCTGCTTCTGTCACAGTTGCTGGTGTTTGCTCTTCCATCGCCGGTTGCTCTCGCACGGAACTGCCGTCATCAGGTACCTGCACGAGGGCCTCTGCCATTGCTAGCAGGGCATTCAGAGCGTCCTGGGTGCGTCGTTCCAGTCGCCGCCGCTCCGTAACATCGCGGTAGACACAGATTGCACCAATTGGGCGGCCACCGAAGTTGTACACCGGGGCGCCCGTGACGTTCAACTGTACCTCGTTCCCATCCTCTATCTGCAGTATTACATCCATCGCATTCGCGCTCGTCAATACCTCGCCGTTCAGAATGCGCGAGAGCGGCGATTGCTCCCGGGACAGGGGCTGACCGTGCTCATCGAGTATCCCCAGCATGGGTTTCCGTTCACGCCGCAGACGGAGCGAGAATTTGGGTCTGGGCCTGGTATCCAGGGCAAAAAGGCTGCGGGCGACGGCATTTGTCCGCAAAATCTGTCCCCTGTTATCATAGACGATCACCCCATCTGCCATCGCCTCAAAGGTTGCCTCCAGTTCATTTGCCCGCTCCTGCTCCTCTTGCTCTGCAGAGTGGGCCCGGCGCCGGGCAGACTCACGCTGGCCGGTAATAATAGCAATGATCACACTGG